>Ga0172379_10000238_pt1 | contig 149583 bp, 133 predicted proteins | sample GrowelOW334metaG_FD_119756 | JGI IMG/M metagenome (GOLD analysis project Ga0172379, IMG submission 119756) | Groundwater microbial communities from an aquifer near a municipal landfill in Southern Ontario, Canada - Groundwater well OW334 metaG | ecosystem: Environmental > Aquatic > Deep...
GAGAATCTGCTTGAAAATTTTTATTTGTTCTTCTTTGCTCTGATAAGCCAAAATAATTTTGGCATGAGACATAGTAATGTCACCTTTAGCCATAGCCTCTTTGATAACCACTGGTAATTTTAACAAACGAAGAAAATTGGACACTGTCGAAACACCTTTACCGACTTGCTCAGCAATAGCTTCATTGCTAAGACCAAACTCCTCGGCTAATTTTTTGTAGCTATTAGCAGTTTCCAAAGGATTGAGATCACGACGTTGGATATTTTCTATAATAGCTAACTCTAATTTGTCCCTATCACTAACGTCTTTGACAATTACTGGTAATAAATCCATTTCTAAAATCTGAGCTGCCTTAAGACGTCTTTCACCAGCAATTAATTGATATTTATCTCCGACTTTACAAACTACTAGTGGCTGTAAAATACCGTGTTGTTTTATGGACTGAGCTAACTCATCTAACTTATCTCTATCAAAATGGGTCCGTGGCTGCCAAGGGTTGGCTGATATATCATGACTGGACACATATTCTATTTTTTCATCACCAATATTGCCCTCAGAGTCTGATGACATAAATGATGTTTTTGGTTTTTTATTGGGAATTAGCGACCCCAATCCTTTCCCGAGTGCTGACATAATTTTATTTTTATTTGGATAATATTACTTCTTGAGCTAAACGCTTGTAAGCATTAGAGCCAACTGAGTTTGGTGCATAATCTTTCAGTGGCAAGCCATGCGATGGAGATTCAGCTACTTTCACATTTCTAGGAATTACGCTTTTAAAAATTCTAGCTGGAAAATATCTATATAACTCATTGAAAACATCGTTGGATAATTTGTTACGACTATCATACATAGTCATCACTGCTCCTAAGATATTCAAGTCCGGTTGCAAATGCTCTTTAATCAAACTAATAGTATTTAAAAGTTGTGACAAGCCTTCCAGAGCATAATACTCGCATTGCACGGGAATAATAATTTCCCGAGAAGCCACCAAACCATTGATAGTTAAAAGCCCTAAAGATGGTGGATTGTCTATTAAAATAAAATCATACAAATCAGCTATTTCTTTAATCTGTTTTTCTAGTTGATATTCCCTTTCACTGAGCTCTACCAAATCTATAGCCGCTCCCGCTAAATCTGGTGTAGTTGGCAAAATATGAAAATTTGGTTGATAAGAGCGGATGGCTTCTGTAATCCGAGTATTTGGATCAACTAAAACCTGATACATGCCTTTATCCAAATTTTTATAGTCAATCCCCAAACCAGATGAAGCATTACCTTGAGGATCAATATCAATAATCAAAACTCTTTTACCAAAAGCAGCCAACCACGATGCTAAATTGATAGACGTAGTAGTCTTTCCCACTCCTCCTTTTTGATTTACTATAGAAATTATTCTAGCCATAGATACCTAAATCTTCTCTAATTATAGCACATAATTTACTTTTTGGTATAAAAAAAATTCCCCGTCAGCCAACCTAAAAAATAACCAACTATTCCACCAGCTACAATCATTTTGGGATTGTCTTGACCCAAATGAAAATGTAAATAAGCAAACATCAGAGCTGCTCCAATGGTCATACCTTTAATACGATAAGACATAGTCCAGCTTGATTTTGCTATTTCCTCCTTGACTTTAGTTTGATCTTTTAGATATTTTGATTCAAAATTATCCATCTTTGCTTATCTTAAATAAATTAATTATTTAATTGATTTTGTAAGTCAGCAATAAAAGTTTTAAATGTTTCCATCTTCTCTGCTGAGATTGCTTTGTCAGATGGAATATCAACAGTCAATGGATTTATTTTTGTGCCATCTTTGACCATTTCAAAATGCAAATGCGGTCCGGTAGAAAAGCCAGTTGAACCGACATAACCAATAATCTCACCTTGGCTGACTTTTTGACCATAAGAGACAGCTATTTTACTTTGATGAGCATAGTTGGTACTAAAAGTACCATTGTGTCTAATACTGACCAAATTACCATAACCAGCTCTACTCCAACCAGCAAAAGTCACAGTGCCATCTCCGACTGATTTAATCGGCGTACCATTAGCAGCCGCATAATCTATAGCCCTGTGACCAGTAGAAACATTAAAAGCTTCTACGTAGCGCTTGCCAGTAGTAAAACCAGAACTAATATATTTAAAATCCACTGGATTTTTCAAAAATATCTTTTGCACTGATTCGCCAGTCGGATGATAATAACCTTCTAAAATATCCCCCTCTTCATCTACTCCTTCTGAAAAATAATAACCTTCTATCACTTTACCATCATTGACAAATTTAGCTGCCAATATTTTGCCAGGCATTTGATACTCATCACCTCTATATCTTTCCTCATATATAAATTTATAAGTATCCCCGACTCTGATGCCCATACCAAAATCCACTGTCCAAGCAAAAACATCAGCCAGTTCTATAATAGCTCTAATATCTACATTTTTGTCTACGGCTGATTGGTAAAGAGAAGAATCAATAGTCCCTTCCACAGTTTTTATTTTTATTTGATAATCAATCAAGCGACGGCTAGCCGATATTTTACCTTCATTATCATATTCTATAAACAATTCTTCTTCGCTATCAATCGGATAAATCAGCCTGACAAAATTATTGCTAGTTTTATCAAAATAAAATTTTATTTCCCGACCTACTCTAATATTTACCAAGTCATAAACATCAGCACTAGCAGTCAAAAGCTCTGTCATTAGTGTAGCACCAATCCCTACTTCTTCAGTAATACTAGAAAATGTCATACCAGATTCTATCTGGACAATAATTTCTCTATCTTTGGCTTCCTCGGCTATTTTTTGCTCTTCTTTATCATTAGATTGGCTATTTTTAGTAAAAAAAACACGGCCAAGCACCACAGCGCTGACCACTATAATGGATATAACAATAATGTATTTTTTCATAGTATATATTCTACCCAAGTATTACTTTTTTTTCAAGTAATAAAAATTATATTTAAAATAAACTACAACTAGTCAAGCTTTGAGTCAATCTGTTATAATATTAGTATGTTTAAGAATAATAAAAAGGCTACTCATCTTTTACTTCTCTGGACAGTATCTGCCTTTAGCTTTTTGCTATTAGACCAGAACTCTCTTTATTCAGTATTCTCCCCTATACCAGAAACTCCACTAGAAATAATTGAAATAAAAAAATCCTATTTACCAGATTATGTGCGCGGTATATATCTGACTGCCTCCTCAGCTGGCAGTGAGGAATTTAGAAGCCAACTTTTAGCTAAAATAAAAGACAGTCGTATCAATACCGTAGTTATTGATATCAAAGATTATTCTGGTTATATTTTATACGACAGCCAGCTAGCCGATGTCCAAGATGCCAAAGCCATAAACAATCGTATGCCAAATTTGGCTAAAATCTTAGATGAATTTCACCAGTTAGGAGTCTACGCTATTGCTCGTCAAACTGTTTTTCAAGATCCAATTCTAGCTCAAAGCAGACCAGAGTTAGCGATCAAAACTAAGGATGGCAAAACTTGGTATGATAAAAGTGGCTTGGCTTGGCTAGATCCCGCTCAAACAGAAGTTTGGCATTATAATCTGGCTATTGCCAAAGAAGCAATCTCTCTTGGTTTTGACGAAATAAATTTTGACTACATGCGTTATCCCAGCGATGGTAATATAAATAATATAAATTATAATATTCCCGCTGGTGAGACGAAAGCAAGTATGCTAGAAAAATTTTTTGCTTTTTTATCTGATGATCTGACTGGTCTAGCACCAATTTCTATAGACACTTTTGGATTGGTCTTAGACCACACTGATGATGATTATGATTTGGGTATTGGCCAACGTCTAGATAGAATAGCTCTTTATTTTGATTATGTTTGTCCGATGATGTATCCTTCACATTATCCTTTGACCTATCTAGGCTTTGATAATTCAGCCGAACATCCAGGGGCAGTGATAAGTTATGGTTTAGATATTAGCTCCTCTACTATGTCTGGCCAAAGGGCCACTCTTAGACCATGGCTTCAAGCTTTTAATATCAGGGCTATCTATGACCAAACAAAAATAAATGCTCAAGCTCAAGCCACCGAAGAAGCTAGTACGACCAGTGGTTGGCTCTTGTGGAATGCCAGAAATTATTATCCAACCCACATATTTGAAAAATAAATAAAAAATTAAAATATGATTGCTAAAAAATTAAAACCAGGCGATCACATCCGAGTGATTGCTCCAGCTAACAGTTTATCAGATGACTTAGTCAATAAATTTAAAAAAACTGCTCTACAAAATTTCAAAAAAATGGGCTTGCGTTTGAGTTTTTCAAACAATGCTTATGAACTAGACGAATTTAATTCTTCTAGTCTAGCTAGCCGTTTGTCTGACTTACACGAGGCTTTTGCTGACAAATCTGTTAAGATGATTATAGCTGTTTGTGGTGGTTTTAATTCCAATCAACTACTAAAATATATTGACTACGACTTAATCAAAAAAAATCCTAAAATATTTTGTGGCTACTCTGATATTACTGCTTTAAGTAATGCTATTTTTGCTAAAACTGCTTTAGTTACTTACTCTGGTCCTGATTTTCTAGCTTTTGGTGAAGCCTTGGAGTTTAAATATACGGCCAATTATTTCAAAAAATGTCTTTTCTCTCCTCAAGCTTTTACTGTCAAAGCCTCTCTGGAATGGGAAGATGCTCCTCTTAGATCAAAACCGACTAGCCAAAAAATCCACCAAAAAAATAATGGCTTCTGGCTGATAAATGAAGGAAAAGCTCAAGGGCAAATCATTGGTGGTAACCAATGTACTTTGAATCTTTTACAAGGCACAGAATTTATGCCTGAGTTAAAAAATAAAATACTTTTTCTAGAAGATGACTATGAGGCTCATGTAGCTACTATAGATAGAGACTTACAATCCCTAATACATTTACCAGATTTCAAAAAAGTCAAAGCCCTTGTCTTTGGTCGATTACAAATTGCTAGTGGTATGAGCAAAGAATTATTTACAAAAATAATAAAAACCAAAAAAGAATTAAACTCTATACCAGTGATTGCCAATGTTGATTTTGGACATACCGCGCCTTTGATTACTTTCCCCATTGGTGGCACAGCCAAACTCTCCGCTTTAAACAATAAAATAAAATTGGAAATTATCAAACACTAAATAATAAAAAATACCCCTGCTAGAGGGGTATTTTTGTAATTTATTATTTTATAGTAATACCTATTGGTGCGTGGTCTGAACCAGTGACTTTATCCAGGATAAAAGCCTGAGATATTTTTTTAATTATTTTATCTGACACACAAAAATAATCTATGCGCCAACCGACATTATTGGCCCGCGCATTGGCTCGATAGCTCCACCAAGAATATTGGATTTTATCTGAATGAAGCTCTCTAAAAGTATCTTTAAAACCTTGAGCCAAAAATTTGTTCATCCAATCTCTTTCCTCTTGAGTAAAACCAGCGTTACCAATATTTTGTTTGGGCCGAGCCAAATCAATCTCTTGATGAGCTACATTGTAGTCGCCAGTGATGATTAAAGGTTTGGTTTTTTCCAATGTTTTGAGATAAGCCAAAAGTTTATCATTAAAATCTATTTTAAAACTTAAACGGGACAACTCATCATTGGCATTAGGAAAATAAATATTTACTAAATAATAATTACCAATATCCAAAACCTGGACACGCCCCTCATCATCGAAATCTAGACTTGGCAAATATTTTACTTTTAAACCATTCTTAACCAAAATAGCTGTACCACTGTAGCCTGGTCGCTTGGCACAATTAAAAAATTCTTGATAGTCTACGAAATCAAATTCTTCTTTAGCTCTAGCTTCATTAGAAATTTTTACTTCTTGTAGACAAATGATATCTGGCTGCTGTTTTTTTAAAAAATCTATAAAACCTTTTTTGATAGCTGCTCTAATGCCATTGATATTCCAAGATAATATATTTAATTCAGACATAAAATAAATAATTTTAATACTCAATTTTAAAATCTATTGCTTAGTTTTCATAATATCAAAGACCAGATAAAAAAACAAACTAAATTGAACAGGGCGAGGTCACTTTCGTGTCCTCGCCCTTCTTGTCGATGGCCATTGATGAGCCACCTAAGCTATGAAGCACCGATGCAGGTGGTCATACGAGCACCCGTCACAGATACCATTTTCGTCAATCCACCCGTCACTGGAGCAGGAGCAACGGCGACCATTGGCAGTCGGCACAATCTTGTCGACAGAACACCCACTCGGGCAGATGTTGTGAGGCCCACAGAGGGGCATCTGGCAGTACTGGCACTTGGTGCCGGGCTGGGCGTCGAGACACTCGGGGTAGTCGGTCTTGAGGCCGACATCGTTGCATCCATTTGGGCAGATGCCCTGAGAAGTAAGGTGCAACCCGCATTGGGTGCAACGTCCGTCGTCGTTCATCGGAATCCTCCTATGATGGTGGTGGACTCACGTCCGTGTGTGCCACATTTTGCGGCGGGAACTGTTTTATAATTAGTATTATATCATATAATATCATTTTTGTCAATCTAGGTATTTAATCAAAAAACTTGATCAATATTAATATCCCCTATATTATATTGACTAAATTCAATATATATTGTAAAATCATGTTTGTTCGTATGCTAAGATACGTAATTTTTTGCCGAAGTGGCGGAACTGGTAGACGCGCTGGACTCAAAATCCAGTGAGAGCAATCTCGTGGAGGTTCAAGTCCTCTCTTCGGTACCATTCGACTCGCTTTGCTCGCTCATGGCCTAAGGCCATAAAAATGAAAAAGCAAAACGAATGTCCAAAGTGTAGTAAATATATTACACTAATTCAGTATTATTAAGAGGGCCCATAGCTCAGTTGGCTAGAGCGCTTCCATGGCATGGAAGAGGTCGCAGGTTCAAGCCCTGTTGGGTCCACCAATTAATCAATAAATACCTTGTCAAGAAAGCAAATTTACTTTATACTTTTTATACTTTGCTAATCTACGGGGTGTAGCGCAGTTGGCTAGCGCGTACGCATGGGGTGCGTGAGGTCGTGGGTTCGAGTCCCACCACTCCGACCATTTGTAAAACTAGAAAATATTTTTTCATGACGCGGGGTAGAGCAGTTGGCAGCTCGCCAGGCCCATAACCTGGAGGTCGTCGGTTCGAGTCCGACCCCCGCTACCAAAATTTTATTATTTTATACCTAATGAGGCAGGGTAGCTCAGTTGGTTAGAGCGTAGGACTCATAAGCCTGAGGTCGTGGGTTCGATTCCCACCCCTGCTACCACTCTATTCGCTTTTTGTCTGAACAAAATCCTAGCCTAAAACAATATGCCAAAATATTATTGTTATTTAGCACGTTGTAGTGATGATACAATTTATACAGGCTATACTAACGATCTAAAAAATAGAGAACTCAAACATAATAGTGGCCAAGGAGCTAAATATACAAAATATAGAAAGCCTGTTAAGATAGTTTATTGGGAAGAATTTGAATCTAAAAATGAGGCCTTAAAAAGAGAAGCGGAAATAAAAAGTTTTAGCAAAGTACAAAAAGAAAAATTAATAAAAAATTAATTTAAAAATATATTCCGAGGTAGCTCAGTGGTAGAGCAGTTGACTGTTAATCAATTGGTCGTGGGTTCGAATCCCTCCCTCGGAGCCAAAAATAAAAATATCAACTTCTGTTGGTATTTTTATTTTTTACGCGACGTCCAGAGGCGCATAAGCGCGCCGTGGGGCGGAGCCATTAAAAAATGATGAACATTTATGTTCGTCATTTTTTAATCTTGGCGGAGTGCAGAAAATTATTTCTTTCTTCTAGATTTTCTGCCGGAGCCAACAAAAAAACATCAGTATAACTGGTGCTTTTTTGTTTTAAATAATTTTATTCTGTTTGTTGGTATGGCAAAAGTGGTGATTCCGCTAATGGGCAAGTGTTACAACTAGCGTAAACTTCTAAAAGTGCTGAATATCTTTGGGGGACATTTTTCTATCATGCTAAATTTTTTTATTTTTCTATCATGGATAAACATATTACTGGCTCACTATTAGCAGGTGAAATATCTTCCGACATTAAATAACAATACTCTGGTTTATTATATTCATTTGCTATTGTACCAAAACAATAGTTAATAAAAATATTTGCCTGCCCTGGATCCAATGGAGAATCATTTACATGCAGAGATTGACAACCTTTAATAGCTACTGCCTCCAAACTAGCCTCCTCACCTAAAATATTTTTTAAACAACTATTATAATCCATATATACAAACCTATAATCAGAAGCATTAGGCGATATATAAAGATTAGCACATTGATTGGTATCATTATTAAATTCCGCCACTGCTATAATACACTGATTTATCTGCTCATTCATACCAAAACAATATGTAGCTTTATTTTGACTGACAGCTACAGCACTCAAACAACTATCAAATGTATCAATTGTCATATTTGATTTATATTTATAACAATCATCTGTACTCTCTAAATCACCAAAAACGGGATTAACACATGAATCAAATTCCTCTGGTAAAATCATACATGGCTCTAAGCTTTTAGCTTTTTTAACCTCTTTATGTATGCAAAGAGTTCTTAATGTTTCATCCTGAACCTTTAAACACTCCTCGGCTGTGCTCGCTTTATTAAACACCATATTATCTTTACATTGTTCATAAAGATAATCAAAACTAAAATTTACTTTGTCACAAAAAGTGACATCACTAATGCTACGACTAGCACTTTCTAAACAGCTATCTCTACCTTGATCATCTATTTTACTATACTCATCAATTAGCAATAAATTACAAGTCTCAATAATTTTATCTATGTCCAGTTCATCACTCTCATACAACACAGCTAATTGATCATGAATATTATTAATATATTCCGTCCGTAAATTATTTGGATCATATCCATTTATAATCTCTACCAAATCATCAAATCCATCTCCATCTGTATCTTTATTATTGTCAGATGAATTATAATATCTTTCTAAATATAAATTCAAACCATCCATATCTTCATCAATTTGTAACAAAGATAAAAAATAATTATACCCATCCTCATTAGCATCCACACATAATTCATCAATATCTTTTTGACCATCATCAGACAATGTATCTGTAAAAATACTTGTATGCTCATCTAAATTTTCTGGATAATATTTTATAAGCTCTGGGTGGTCCCTTAAATAACAAATCTCCATAAACATTAAATTCTCAGTTAAAGTGTAGTCATCTTCAATGTTATTTTCTTGTTCACTATCTTCTTTATTAGACACTTCATTTACAACTGGTGCTTGATTTTCTTTGATTTTAATCTCATTTGCCTTCTTTTGAAACCACCAATATACTCCTCCTCCAACTAATATTAAAAGTAAAACTATAACGCCAATCCTCATCCCTAAATTATTTTTTTGTTTTATTGGTTCTTGTTCAATACTTTGATTTGTTGGATCTTGATCTTCCATATAATTATATTAATAATACCTTTGTAGTATATCAAAAAACCATTGTTTTTGAAATTATTTTGACTTTTTTTATAAAAAGACTATACTAAATAATGCTTTGAATGATTGGGATAATTACCAACTATCCTCCCTCTGGGACTATCAACAAGCTAAATTCAAAGTCAATTGGATATTAAAAGAGGTTTGAGCTATATAAGCTCAAGCAACTTGGGTGGAACCGCCGCGTCTGACGCGGTCCCGAGGCTTAATAAGTCTGGGGTTTTTTTATCCCAAATAATAATCATAAACATGACTACATCAAACATTGACGCCAAGCGTCACTCACTATCACACATCTTGGCTATGGCCGTACTGGAAAAATTTCCTGATGCTCAATTAGCTATTGGACCAACTATTGATAATGGTTTTTATTATGATTTTCTTTTACCAGCTAGCTTGTCCGATACCGACTTACCAAAGCTGGAAAAGCAAATGAAAAAAATAATATCCCAAAAAATAAAATTTGAAAAAAATATTGTTTCTCGCCAAGAGGCTTTGGAAAAATCTAAAAGCCAAAATTTTAAAGTAGAGTTGATAAATGACTTACCAAAAGATGAAGAAATCAGCTATTACACTTCTGGAAAATTTACTGACTTATGTGCTGGTCCCCATGTAGAATATAGTACTGAAATAAATCCTAAAGCTTTCAAACTCACTACTACCGCTGGTGCTTATTGGCGTGGTGATGAAAACAAACAAATGCTCACTCGTATCTACGGCGTAGCTTTTGACAGTCCAGAAGAACTGGATGAATATCTAAAGATGCTGGAAGAAGCTAAAAAAAGAGACCATAGAAAATTGGGCAAAGAGTTGGATCTTTTTACTTTTTCTGAATTAGTAGGTCAAGGCATGCCTCTCTACACTCCCAAAGGCACAAGTATTAGAAAAGAAATAATAAATTTTTCCAACGATTTGCAAAAAACTATTGGCTTTGCTGAAGTCCATACCCCACAAATAAATAAAGCTGAGCTTTTCAAAACTTCTGGCCACTGGGAAAAATTTAAAGATGATATGATTAGTGCCCACTCCCACTACAGTCAAGAAGAATTTTTTCTCAAGCCAATGAATTGTCCGCAGCATACCCAGATTTATGCTTCCCGCAAAAGAAGCTACCGTGATTTGCCAATACGCTACGCTGACTTTGCCAATCTTTTTAGAGATGAGAAACCTGGTGAATTGTCTGGACTGACTAGACTAAGATGTTTTTCTCAAGATGATGGACATAGTTTTTGTCGTGAAGATCAAATCAAATCTGAATTTAAAAATATATTAGATATTATTCATCAAGCTTTGGCTGTATATAATTTGGATTATTTTGTCCGTTTATCATTTTGGGATCCAGCACAAAAAGAAAAATATCTAGGTGATGAAAGTGTTTGGGAAAAATCTCAATCACTACTGGAGCAATTACTCAAAGATAATAATATCAAATATGAGATAGCTATTGGTGAAGCGGCTTTTTACGGACCAAAAATGGATATTGTAGCCAAAGATGCTCTCAAAAGACAATGGCAAATATCTACTATCCAACTAGATTTTAATATGCCTGTTCGCTTTAAACTAACTTATACTGACAAAGATGGTAGTGAAAAAAATCCAGTGATGATTCACCGAGCGATTGTCGGTTCCCCTGAAAGATTTATGGGAATTTTGATTGAACACTACGGTGGCGCCTTCCCACTTTGGCTGGCTCCAGTTCAAATCAAAATAATTTCTGTCGGCGAAAGTCATATTGAATATTGTCAAAAAATGGCTGATGATTTTGCCAGCGAAAATATACGCATAGAGCTAGATATATCTGATGAAACAGTCGGTAATAAAATACGTAAGTCATCTCAAGAAAAAATACCTTATACTCTGGTCATTGGTGATAAAGAAGTGAATTCCGAAAATCTAGCTGTGCGGGTAAGAGGAAAAGAAGATTTATTAAACATTTCCAAAGAAGAGTTTATCAGCAAAATAAAAACCGCCATTAAAAATCGCAGTTTAGAATTGTTATAAATTTCTATAAATTAACTAACAAAAAAATAACCTTCAGCCAGGCTGGGGGTTATTTTTTACGTCTAACTATCAACATCATCGCAAATAAAGCATTAGCTATAACCCAAGTACTTGGAAATAGTAATGTGATAATATTATAATTTTCTAAAGCTATAATACTTAAGGCATGCCTAAATGTAGTAATTACATACAATGACAAAGTTTCTGAATAAGGCGCCTGCCATGATTTTCTGACTGTGGGAGCAAAACCAAGCATATCTATTGTAGAGAGTAAAATAATAGACACTACCGGCTGTTTTACTATTAGCCAAAGCGGTATAGCTAATAGAGCCAGCACTAAAAATATTATATCTATTTTTTTAACATCTTTACTCCCTTTTTTAAAACCAATAATAAATATCAAAAGAGAAATCATTGCTACAGCCAAGGTGACTAAAGATCCCAAGCCAGCCCCAGCACTTACTTGCAGAGCAAAAATAATTGCCGTGACAATACTCCAAATAAACCAAGAAAAAATATGTGGTTTTGTCCTACCTTTGATAAGATCAATAAAATATGGAGTATAGCCAATAAAAGTCAGAGCAATGGCAACAATACTTGTAACTGTTTTGATGTTTAAAAATTCCATATGTTTATTTCATCAAAAGTAAGCCTGCTAAAGCAATCAAACTGCCAATAATTTTTCGTGGCAAATCTTCACGTTCTTTCAAAAATATAGCGGCCGCAATAAAAATAATCACAACTTTAAAAGTTGTAATGGCCGAGACTAAACTTAAATTTCCAACTACAAATATTAGAATGACCCAAGATAGTGATTGCAAAAATCTTAAAGTCCCTGTAATAGTAATATCTTTTTTTGAATAGGCGCTTTTGTCTTGTGTTATAATAGTTGCTAAACCTAAAAAAATACATTGCAGCCACCAACTAAGCATTGTGGAGGCGCTAAAACCTGTTATTTTTTGAAGTGTTCTTTCAGCAGTCAAACAAACGCCCAACATAATACCGCTTAACACCATCAACATAAAATATTTATCAAATTTAAATTTCCCAATACGGTGCTTTTGAGAAACAATCAGCATTCCAATTAACAATAAAATAGTCCCAAATATTTGTATTGTTGTTAATTTTTCATTAAGAAAAAAAGTAGCCAAAAATATCGTTACTGGGGTATAAATATTACTGACCAATGTAGTCAGACCAGCCTCAATATGTTTTTGGGCAATATAGGAGCTTATAAAATAAGCTGCTCCAAATATTCCACAAATAATAGCTAGCCCTAATACATACAAAATATTCCCTGCTAGATAAAAAGGTGAGAAAAAAGGTAAAGCCAAACTCAAAATGACTGTAATCAAAGTCACTTGAAAAGCAAAATGTATTTGTCCTTTGTTGCTAATATTTTTTGTCGTGGCTAACCATCTCCTTTGTAATGGAGAAGCGCTACCGGCAATAAAATAAAATATATAACTTAAAAATTCCAGCATACCCCTATATATTAACATAATATAAACCATTAATAAATATGGATATTTTATTTAAACAATGCCTAATAATTGCCAAAAATAACTAAATTGTTATAATAGCCTTAAAATGGCTAATAAATATAAACAACTCAGTCTCCCTCAAGCTAGCTTTGATTTCCATAATCACGGTCCTTTAACTACTCAAGAAATTTTGCAATTGGCTGATGATTTTATAGCTGATAGCTTGGAAAATAATTTGTCTATTATTTCTTTGATTGTCGGCCAAGGCATCCATTCTAGTAATGGCCCAGTGGTCAAACCACTGATTTCAGACTTTCTAAGAAATCACCCCTCTGTCAAAAGTTTTTCTGAAGGAAAATTTACTCAAGGCGGACAAGGTGTCTTTATTGTCAAACTAAAATAATTTCTAAGGCTTTGGGCTTAGGTAGTTGAATTAATTGGCACTTTCCTGTATAGTAGCCAAGATAATATTAAAATTCACTCCGTTAAATAAATTTGATTCCAAGTCATTTTATTATGGGAGGGGTGTTTACAATATATTAATGTATAAATTATTAGTTATAATCAAATTTAATATTTGAGCTTAGCTCAAATATTATTTAACGGGGTAAAATTATGTCTGAAGAAGTAGTACTTAGATTTAGTGACGTCACTTTTGAATATGCCGAGAGAAAACCAGTCTTAGATGAAGTCAGCTTTAGCGTGCGAAAAGGAGCCAAAATAACCCTAATGGGTCAAAATGGTGCTGGAAAAAGCACTGTCTTTAATTTGATTAAAGGCACTCTCAAACCAAAAAGCGGTAAAATTTCTTACCAACATGACGCTACTATCGCTACTGCTCAGCAGATGATTGATAGGGCTGACTACGAATTATCTATTGATGAATATTTTGCCAAAGCTTTCACCCAAGTAATTCCCGGACTAAAAAGCCAAATTGCCAAAATACTAGATGTAGTCAACTTGAATATCTCCATGGACAAAAAAGTCGGTCTTTTGTCTGGTGGACAGCAAGCTAGATTACTTTTAGCTTTTGCTTTGATACAAAATCCAGACATATTACTACTTGATGAGCCAACCAATAATTTAGACCAAGCTGGTATTGATCATCTTATCCAATTTTTGATTATGTACGATAAGACTGTGGTGGTGATTTCTCACGACGCAGATTTTTTGAACTGTTTTACTGAAGGAGTTATTTATCTTGATTCTCATACAAAAAAAATAGAAAACTATGTTGGCGATTATTATTCAGTGGTAGAAGAAATATCCAAGCGGATAGAAAGAGAAATAAAAAAGAATGCTCAATTAGAAAAAGCTATTCAAGACCGCAAAGATAAAGTAAATTTCTTTTCCAACAAAGGTGGTAAGATGAGACAGCTAGCCAAAAAACTCAAAGAGGAAACTGAAGACTTAGAAGAAAACAAAGTAGATGTCAGGCGAGAAGATAAAGTAATTAGAGATTTTATTATTCCTAGGCAAGACATTGTCGGCGAACTGGTCAATATCCAATCAGTCAAAGTCATTAAAAATCACGAGCCAGTGACCAAAAAAGTAGAAAGAATACTAAGACACAAGACTCGCCTACTGGTCTCTGGGCCAAACGGTATTGGTAAAAGCACATTACTAAGATCACTAGTAGAAAATAAAAGTGAAGGCGCTAAAATAAATTCCGAAGCTATAGTCGGTTACTATAGTCAAAATTTTTCCAATTTGGATTTTAATCAGACCGTTATAGAATCACTAGAGAGTGCTCGCCTAGAAGGCTATACTATCCAAGAAATGCGATCTGTCGCCGCTGGCTTTTTGATTGGGGCTGATTTGATGGGACACAAAGTAGCTGAATTGTCCGAAGGACAAAAAGGACTACTAGCTTTTGCCCGGCTAGTTTTGATGAAACCGGGACTGCTGATTTTGGATGAACCGACTAATCATATCAACTTTCGTCATATTCCCGTAATTGCCAAAGCCTTAAATCATTATGAAGGTGCAATAATACTTATCAGTCACATGCCCGACTTTGTCAAAGAAATAGAAGTCAACGAATATCTAGATTTAGGTAAATTATAAAAAATAAATCCGCTGATAAAATATAAAAGCGGATTTTTTATTTAGCAACTTGCCACTAATATAAAACATTGCTAATATTAAAAAGCAATTTAATTATTTATTTTTTATATATATGTCTACAAAAGTATTTGTAAACCTGGCAGTCAAAGACCTGTCAAAAACTATGGAGTTTTTTAGTAAATTGGGATTTTCTTTTAACCCACAATTTACTGATGATAACGCCGCTTGCATGATTATCAGCGAAGAAAATTATGCTATGCTCTTAAAAGAAAAATTCTTCGCCAGTTTTATCACCAAAGAAATCGCTGATGCTAAAAAGACTACTGAAGTATTAATAGCCTTGTCTTTTGATAGCAAAGAGGCAGTGGATAAAATAGTAACTAAAGCCCTAGCTGCTGGTGGCAAAGAAACTAGAGATGCTCAAGATCTTGATTTTATGTACAGTCGCAGTTTTGAGGATTTAGATGGTCATATTTGGGAACCATTTTGGATGGATCCAAAACATGTCCAAAAATAATATTAAAAAATTAATCATTAAAGAGAATAAAATATATGAATAGAGTAGTACACTTTGAAATACAAGTTGAAAATCCCGCTAGAGCTATCAAGTTTTATCAAGAGATTTTTGGCTGGGATTTCCAAAAATGGGACGGTGGTGATACTGATTATTGGATGGTTTTGACCGCTAGCTCAGATAGCAAAGAGCCCGGTATAAATGGAGGCTTACTAAAGCGTCCTGGGCAAATGCCAACTAAAATGTCTGGTGCTAATGCTTTTGTCTGTACAGTTCAGGTAGATAATTTTGACGCCACAGCTGAAAAAATAGCTTTGGCTGGCGGTCTAGTGGCTATGCCCAAAATGGCGCTAGTCGGTATGGCTTGGCAAGGTTATTTTATAGATACTGAAGGCAATGTTTTTGGTGTACATCAGCCAGATACAAATGCCAAATAAACCTTTAAACTAAATAACAAAAATCACTCTTGGTATTATGCTCAGAGTGGTTTTTTGTTTATTATATTTTTTAAAATACATAAAGCTCGTCAAAGCCTCTTGACAATAATGTTAGAATAATATAACATAAAAATATGCTAACTAATTCTAACTAAAAAAATATGACTCTAAAAAAATACCAAAAAATTAGGTTAATAATTACTATTATTATTGCCGCCATTTTTAGCCAATCTATCAGCATGAATAACTTCTTTATTCCTATTGTTACACTACTAGTCAGCACTTTGATTCTGATTTACCTTCGAAAAAAAGTCACTGAAGTAATGGTTGATGAAAGGGACAAAGAAATAGGTGGCAAATCTGCTTTGTTGGCCATACAAATATATTCATGGCTAGCAGTTATAATTATGTTTTTGATGTACTCACTAAAAAATATTAACCCTTTCTATGAAGCAGTAGCATTGACCTTAGCTTTTTCTACTTGTATTTTGATGCTCCTCTATGCTTTAATATTTAGGTATTATAATAAAATAAAAATGACGGACAAAAAATTGGCCTACACTACTCTGGTATTAGTACTATTTGTAGTGATGGCTATTTTGTCACTAAGAGTATTCTCTGGCGAAGATAATTGGGTATGTAGTGATGGACAATGGGTAAAACATGGTCAGCCTGACTACCCTGCTCCACAAATAGAATGTAAATAAAATGAAAAATAATATAAAAAAATATCGGCTAAAAATGAATCTAACTCAAGATCAATTGGCACAAAAAGTGGGTGTTAGAAGAGAAACAATTGTATTTTTAGAGCAAGGGAAATACAATCCATCGCTCAATTTAGCTCATAATATTGCCAAAATTTTTGATGTGTCAATTGATAAATTATTTCTTTTTGATTAGGACTAATAGCCCAAGCATTGCTTTTTATCCACAAAACAGCTAGAATGGAAACATATTAACTAATATAAACTAATTTATGGGAAACTTTAATAGAGACAGAGGTGGAGACCGACGCGGTGGCGGTGGAGGTTTTAATAGAGACAGAGGTGGAGACCGACGCGGTGGCGGTGGAGGTTTTAATAGAGACAGAGGTGATAGACCAACTATGCACAAAGCTATTTGTGATGCTTGTAAACAAAGTTGTGAAGTCCCATTTAAACCAAGTGGTGATAAACCAATATATTGCAGCGACTGTTTTAGCAAACAAGGTGGTGGCAGTGATAGACCAAGATTTGGTGGTGGCGACAGAGACAGAAGACCACGCTTTGAAGATAAAAGCGCCGGACCTAGAGATTCAGATTCCAAAGATATTTTAAAAGGTGTTAAAACCTTAAATTACAAGCTGGATGAACTGATAAAAATACTAGGTTCACAAAATACTAGAGTTTCAATAGAAACTACTAATGAAGAAGCAGCTCCTACTAAAAAAGAAGCTAAGAAAAAAGCTAGCCCCAAGAAAGTAGTCAAGAAAAAAGCTAGCAAAAAGAAATAATTTCAATTATAAAAACCGGTCAACTAAGATCGGTTTTTTTAATGAGTGATTTAATTTTAAAAATATACTATTTTAATAAAATAAGTATCTCCGACGAATAAAGTAAAATAACACCTATAACAATCATCAAAATTGGTATTATTTTTTTACTAAAATTATTTTCAATGCTCATTTTAATGCCAACTTTGTTAGCACTAGATTCTAGAATCAACACAGTAAGGGGCTGTGTGGCCGCAATTGAAGAAACAATTGTTGCTGGCAAACCAGCCATAGCAAAATAAGTTGTCAATATTCCCAAAAATGTCAGACTTTCATTAAGCACTGCCCATTTCAAATTTTTGAGCTCTGCTGGGAAACCCAGCCTAATTTTCTTATTAAACAAACCAGGTAGTATTGCTAAGCCAATACAAATACTACTAATAGCTATTCCATTTAATTCTGGCAAATTGTTAGTAGCAATTTTAATAAAAAATTCATACAGTGCCACAATAAATATAAGCGAAATCATCATCCACAAAGACATTTTTAATTTAATTTTTTTATCTTTAATAGAAAGAAAAATTACTCCCAATAAAATGAAAAGCATACCAATATAAGCAATGGCAGATAATCGCTCATTGAGTACTAAAAAAGATAATAGAGCAACAATTATTGGATAAACATAAACCATTCCGACCACATTTGATATATCATCTTTTATTAATATGTAATAGTAGAGAAAAAATTCTAAACCAAAAATTAAACCAACTATTGCTGGAAAAAATAAATCTTTAATAGTTATGTCTGACCAGTCTAAAAAAATAGACAAAATAATTCCCATAGTAAAATTTACAATACCTGCTACGATTACAAAACTAAGAGGATTTTTTACTCGGTGAGAAACAACAAATTTATCTAACACATTCATTAAACCAAAAATAAATGGCGAGATAATTGCAAAAATTAAAGGTAAAAATATGACGCTGGTCATTTATATTCTTAATATTAAGTTAAATCTTTTATAAATTACACAAAAAAACTTATTTTATTTTAAATCAAATTCTTTTACAAATTCAACAGCCGCACCATTATCCCCTATCTTATGTAAGACCAATTTATCAACCATAAATGTTTTTATATTCCATTTCAAATTGCTTATTATATTTTTAGCTTCTTCAACGTCTTCCAAACGTATCAAAGATAAATGCGGATGACAATAATGATTCATGACGTAGGGATAAGCATACTGGCTGACCATTTCCATTTCTTGCCTACTCAAGCGTTCTGCATATTCTATACTAGCAAACTTAGGATTTATATAACCTTCTCTTAGTGGATTTAATATTTCTACTATATTTTTATGTAATATTTTTATTTCTGGGCTGAGTTCAAAATAGACCATTACATATCCGTGACGAGATTCTATTTTAGAATATGTCATCTGAATCAAATCAATATTCTTAACAAATTTCTCTACATTAGCTATAATCTTTGGCAGATTTTTGGCTGGATAGCTGGGAGGATAAATTGTAATGTGAGGATAAAAATTTTTAGCATCAAGAACAAACTTGGCTTTATATTTTGTAGCCAATTCTTGACTCATAGCCACAGCTTTATCAGATACTACTGGTGGAACCTGAAATGATAGCCCAAGTCTTATATATTTTTCTTCCATGATTTTATTTTATCTTATTTATTTTGTAAGGAATCTATAAACAAACCCGGCAAAACTTTTTTTATTCTGCTTGCAAATTCTCTAGCATCTTTCAAAAATAAATCAAATTTAGGATTAGCTTTGATATTTTCATATATCATTACCTGTAATTCATCATTATAAGAAATAAAATCATGACAATGATAATCATCCATCTGGAGACCATCAAGATAAGCTTTTAATACTTCAGCAAATTTGAAATATGGATTTGCTTGAAAAATTTTCCATAAAGTCTCAATTTCACTCATGTCAGCTTTACTACCTAAATCTTTATATCTTTCCCCTATTATATCTAAAAGTGCTGGAGGTATTTCAGGTACAGTGTCTTCTTTACTAAGCATATGCACAATTCGCGTACTAAAAAATAAATTTTCTTCATCGCTAATTTTTTTATGCTTTGCTTCTACTCCAATCTGTAAACCCATTCTTGCCAACTCATCATCATTAAAATTATTTAAATCAAGTACCTGCCCAAATTTTTCTCTGGCAGCTGAAATATAATATGTTCGTTGACCTGGGTGTAATGAATCAACAGAAGCAGCCTCTAGCTTACTTTGACTTAATCTCTCCATTTTTAATAAATAATAAGATAAAACGTGTTTTATTTGTTCTCCTCTATTTGGAGCATCTGGCGGTATATCAAAAGCTATCTTATTTATAATGGGTTCCATACGTGTCAGAGTATAATCCAAACCTTCAATATTACCTGTATCAAGATCTCTTTTTGCCCAAGTCGTATCAACAATTGTAGCATTTGCCTTAGTCTCTGAAATACTAACAAAAGTATTCCAAGCATGACCTGGTGTAGCACTTTTCAGTACATCTCTATCCTCACGCCTCGGTTCATGTGTCTTGGTAGCAGTGTCATATAAACAATAAGTATCTCGTAATCTATTATATTTTGTTTGTTTGGCCTTCAAAGCCTCAAATACAGCTTTGGTCATACTAGCAAAATTTCTACAGACTCCATTTCCTTCCCATGCTTGATTACCTCTATTCAACAATCCTTCTTCTAATAAAGTTAAAGCACTACTTTGATCTGCTTTAGTTTCTCTCTTAGGATCTAAATGCTGGGTGCCAGTTGTTTCAATGACATCACTATGTTTATATTTTGTAAATTCAACTACTATTCTAGTTGCTAACTCAGCTGCCTGCCTAGGGCTAAGTGAATCCAAATGTTTAATCCCTAGTTCCTCTGCAATTTTCTGACCTTCTCTTTCTAGATATGAAGAAACAAAAGCAAAAATTTTATCTTCCCAACCATCTTCAATAATAGTTTTTTGATAAGTAGCTGCCCCCAAACTCTCTCCAGCTATTTTATCTCTCTTAAGTATATATTTTTGTATAGCTGGCGGTATTTCTCTAGCCTCTTTAGCTGGTGCTACATTTGGCCTAAAATTATCAAAATCTGAAAAAGCGATTTGTTCGGAATCGCTAACCTGCAATTCTACAATAGGATCCTTTGTCAGGCTAGAATCATCTTCTAACATCCTCAAATAAAATTCTTTAGCCTGCTCCCAAGAAGGAAAAACCTTTTTGGAAGTTCCTACATAATGTCCTGTTCCTAAATCTTTTAAACCAGGAAAAGTTACTACAAATTGACCACCTTCTTCATCTGCATCGATTCTATAAAAATGTTTTGTATAACTCTTTTCTAGGGAAATTCTTTCATATCTCTCCTGCCAATCTTTTCTTGATGCTTCTATAGCCGTTTCTGCCTCCTCTCTGGTCTCAAATTGTAATAATGAAGTACCAACTATATGGCCTGTTTTAAGATCGTAAAATCCTGGCATAGCAACATCAAAACTACCATCGTTATTAGCTTCAATGTCATAAAGATGTGAAGATTTTTTTGGTCGTTTTGTCTGTTCTCCACTATCTATATTTTCTTGTACTTCGGCGCTCATGATAGATAATTATAAATTAGTTAGTCAATTTTATTAATAAACTTATAATTCTATTATATCAAAAAACCGCCTAGGAGGCGATTATTTTAATCCTTAACCCCTTACGAGGAGCTAGATTGACAAATAATACAATAAAAGGTAATAATAAGCTATTAATCGTACCTTTCTAAGGTTTTAACGAATACTAAGCGTTTTGAAAGTATAAACGCAGTTTCGTAGGAACCCCTTCTGATTGGAGGTAAGCCTTGGGACAGAGGCGACTTTACCTCATTGATACTGTGCTCCGTGGTGTGTATCGGAGTATAAATAGGCTGGATAGCAATCGAAAGACTACTCTCCAGTCTTTTGCTTTTTAAGCTAGCTTATTTTAAAACACAATCTATGTTAGTATTATATTATAAAAAATTCCTACAATAAATTTATGCATATAGCAATAATTGGTGGTGGCGCAGCTGGTATGATGGCAGCGGCTACTATAGCTGAAAACAATCCAAAAGCAAAGATTTCTTTGATTGAGAGAAATGACTCACTGGGTAAAAAAGTTATTATCTCTGGTGGTGGCAGATGTAATGTCACAACTGGTATTGAAGATATTAAAATTGTCTTGGAAAAATATCCTCGCGGTAGTAAATTCTTAAACTCCGCTATGCACCGTTTTCCGCCAGCCCTTGTAAAAAATTGGTTTGAAGAGCACGGTGTGCCTCTAAAGTGTGAAGATGATATGCGAGTTTTTCCAGTCTCCAATCAAGGTAAAGATATAGTCAAAGTTTTTGAAAAAATATTAGCTAAGAGTAAAAATCAAATACTATTTAAACACTCTGTCACAAAAATTGAAAAAAAAGATAAGCAATTCATTATTCATTTTAAAGAACAAAAAGCTCTAAGTGCCGACAAAGTGATTTTGACTTTAGGCGGACAAGCTTATAGACAGACTGGCTCAACTGGTGATGGCTACACTTTAGCTGAAAGTCTTGGACACCATATAAGTAATTTAGCTCCTAGCTTGAGCTCACTGGTCACCAAAGAGACTTGGCCTAGCGCTGTCTCTGGCTTATCATTTGTAAACAGCCAATTCAAAGCCCAAGGTGAAAAAAAATATGAATTTAGTGGGCCTTTTGTTTTTACCCATTGGGGTATCAGTGGCCCAGCAGTTTTTGCTCTATCATCTCTGATTGCTTTTGAAAAGTTTAGCGCTGAAAAACCACTAAAAATTTATTTGGATCTCCTGCCCGATTTATCACTGGATAAAGTCCTTGAAAAAATAAAAAACTTTACTTTATCTGAACCTAAAAAAATATTCAAATACGCTATTCATCAAGCCATACCATTGTCTTTAGCTAGTGTCGCTTTAAAACAATTGGCTATTAGTGAAAAAAAGAAAAATAGCGAAATCAGCAAAGCCGAATTACAAAGAGTGAGCTCTTGGCTAAAAAATCTACCATTGACTATAGTCAATCGTCGAGCTGGAGACGAATTTGTCACCGCCGGTGGTGTATCTTTGACTGAGGTTAATCCTAGCACTATGCAATCAAAAGTTTGCCCAAATCTATATTTTGCTGGGGAGATACTAGATATTGATGGCTATACTGGTGGTTTTAATTTACAAGCAGCCTGGGCTACTGGTCGCTTGGCTGGCATGGCTAGTAGTGTAAAGTAGGATAAAAAAAATTATTTTAATTTAAAAACCGGTCTTAGTAGATCGGTTTTTTGTTTTATAGCTTAGTTATAATCTCTAATCTTATTACACTTTCCAAATCCTCTTCTCCGTGTTTTATATGGACAATACTTAAGTTAGATTTTTTTATTATCTCATTTACAAAATTATCTCTTTTTATTCTGCCGGCTTTTTGATGCGTCCATCCATCATATTCTATAGCTAGTACTGGCTCTAAATATTGTTTTTTAAAAATTACAAAATCTATTGTTTTTCTATTAATCTTATTTTGATAATACCAAAATCTATTCTTATCCCTAACATTCAAAATACTACTAATCACTATCTGCGGATAACAGACATATTCTGGGGGTAATAAAGTTTGTAAAATTTCAAAAAAATGCCTTTCTGGAATATTTAAAAGATATTCTTTTTTAAAATAATTATTATCGTCTTCTTTGTTAGCTTCTTCAAATTTTTCTTTTGTGCTAGCGGCTTTAATAGCTACTCCTATTATCCAAATTACTAACAATAATAAAATGATTTTTGTCATACTTTTTTATTATGTCTCATTTTTTAATGATCTATAGGCCAACTTCTTCTCTACTATTTTTTAATCTATTTTTACTTATAACGACATAATAAAAAAGTATATAAAACTAGGGTATATAATTAATTATCTCCTTATAAAAATATCCATAACTATCCACTTTTCCTCTACCGGCAAGATCTATATAATCTTCTTTTGTTATATTACCAACAATCTTATTACAGATATCTCGATCCTTATTATAATTAACGCCTACTGAAGCTAATATCCTTTTAACTTCATTAGCTGGCTTATTACATTGTTTTTCAGCATCAATATTTTCTAGATCTAAACCAAATTTTGTCTTTATATGATCCACTGTTAATTTTTTATTTATCTTCTCAAAAAAATTATAAAGTCCTAGAAACCAAGACTCTATTTCCATGACAGCAAAAAATATTTTTACCTTTTTTTTATATTTAAGGGTCGCTATATTATTTTTGTTGGTGAGCAACATTTCTTCTATAGCACTTTTTTTATCCATCCTACTAGTTAAAATATTATATTCTTCAGAATACATATCTCTTAAACCTAAGATATTATTGAAACCATTATTTATTAAATTCTCTCCCCTATTTTTAATAGCAGCAAACACTTTTTTATCACCACCTACATCCATTATTTGAAAAAGAATATCTACTCTGTCATTATCATTATGAGACCATGGTACTGATTTTGAAACTCCACTACTAAGAAGTTCTATGCATCTTATCCCTATTTTATCATTAGGCATTACCTTAAGTAAAAGATCTCTAACAAAAATCAATTCCGTTTGCCCCTCCACAAAAATAGCTATCTTTTTCATCTATGTGCACTATTTATTTATAAAATTGGAGGTAAATAAATCTAGATTACTTAATCCTGAAGAATAAAACTTATCAAACTCTTCTTTATTTTTTTTATAATTATATGATTTCGTAATACTACCAACTCTATATATTATGTTCCAATATTTAACTTCAACGCTATTTATCAAAAAATAATCATTAGAAGTAAAAATAAAATTAAACTTATATTTATCTACTTTATCAAATAAGAGTTTTAATAATTTAGACGACCTATCATAATCTAACCCCTCTGAGAGGTTATCAACTAAAAATAATTCCTCGCTAATATTATTTTGTACCATATATTGCACATAAATGATCAAAGCTAAGGCTCTATACATTCCATCGGATAAATATTCTTGAGAAATTGGATGTTCTAATCCCTTTTCCTTCACGAATAAAAACTTAAACTCCCTTGGAATTCCTGGCAAAAATTCAGAATACATACTCTCTAAATCATATCCTAATTTGTTAAAATCTTTCACAACTTCTTTTATGGATTTTGGATTGAGCTCATTCACAATACTTGGAACAATATTTAAACTATCGAGCCTATTATTCTGTGGTAATATTATAGTTTTAGCACTAGTGTTACCAAAGTCTAAGCCATGTGTGCCTTCTGCCCAATTAATAAGTTCCTCAAGAAACGGATACTCTTTCTCATCCCTTCTGACTTGTATTGTAAGTTTATCTACTGGAGGATTTATATCTACTTCATTACCACCAACTATTTTTATCCTAGCCTTATTCTTTGATCTAATAAGTAATGGCTCTTTATTAATATATAATTCCTCTTTATCTATCTTCCCATCCTTTATATGTAAATTATATTTAAAAATTTTGTCTTTCTCCAAAATAAATTCTGCAAACCACTCATTATCTTTAATTTTATTATAAGTGAATTCACCTCTAATAATTTTGGCCAGATTATTTATAATATTAATAATTCTAGTTTTACCACTAGCATTTTTGCCTACTAATAAAATTTTATCCCCTAATTGGAGCTCTTCTAGCTCCCAAACATTTTTCTCTTTTGAAAAATATAAGTTTTCCTTAAAACTTAATGTTTTTAATTTCATCATATTATTATATTATAACAAGTATACAAAAATATACAAACTATTTAATATATTAAACAATAATTTTTCTAATACGTCAATAAATTAACCTAAATCCTTGACATTTCCCCCAAAATATAGTATTATCTGCTTTATGCAAATAAGAAATATCGCAATTATCGCTCACGTTGACCATGGTAAGACTGCTTTGACTGATGCCATCTTAAAACAAACTGGCATGGTTTCAGATGAAAATGTCACTATGGATTCCAACGCTCTGGAAAAAGAGCGTGGTATTACTATTTATTCCAAAAATGCTTCTATATTATACAAAGATACCAAGATAAATATTGTGGATACTCCTGGTCATGCTGACTTTGGAAGTGAAGTAGAGCGAGTGCTCAGATCAATTGACAGTGTCTTACTAGTTGTAGATGCTCAAGAAGGTCCAATGCCTCAAACTAGATTTGTATTAAAGAAATCTCTAGAGCTAGGACTCAAACCAATTGTGATACTCAACAAAATAGACAAGCCAGCCGCCAATCCTCACAAAGCTCATGAAGAAGTTTTTGAATTGTTTATGGATCTGGGAGCGACTGATGAACAGTTGGATTTTACCACTGTCTATGCTATTGCCAAAAACGGTGTAGCCAAAAGATATTTGACCGATGAGGACAAAGATATTTTTCCTTTACTTGATACCATACTAGAAAAAGTCCCGGCTGCTCAGACAGACGCCTCTGCTCCACTACGTTGTCAGGCTTTCAATCTGGCCTATGACAATTTCCTAGGACGTATTGCTATTGCTAGAATATATGAAGGCACGCTCAAAGCGGCTGCCAATCTAACAGTCAAAAAAATAGATGGCACTAGTGAGACTGGTCGAGTGACCAAACTCTTTACCTTCCAAGGACTAGAAAGAAAAGAAACTGATGAGGCAATAGCTGGAGATATTGTGATGATTGCTGGTTTTCCCAAAATTGATATTGGTGAGACACTCTGTCTAAATGCCGAACAAGTTGCTCTCCCAGCTATCACAGTGGACGAGCCTACAATATCTTTGGATTTTTTGGTAAACAATTCTCCTCTAGCTGGAAGAGAAGGTAAATATGTAACCAGTAAACAAATCAAAGAACGTCTAGAGAAAGAACTAGAAGTAAATGTCGGTATGAAGATTGATTTTACTGGTGAATTTTTCAAAGTCTATAGTCGCGGTGAACTTCACGCTGCCATACTTATAGAAACTATGCGCCGTGAAGGTTATGAGCTACAAGTATCTCAACCAAAAGTTATTATTGAAGAACGTGATGGCAAAAAATTTGAACCATTTGAAGAAGTAACTATTGATGTTCCAGAAGTAAGCTCTGGTATAGTGATGGAAAAGATGGGTAAAAGAAAAGGTATCATCACTTCTATGAAAACTGAAAACGGCCAAATGCGTTTGGTATTTGAAATGCCAACTAGAGGTCTGCTTGGTTATCGTGGTGAATTTACCGTCGATACACGAGGTGAAGGAATCCTGTGCTCACACTTTCTAGAATATCGTCCTTATACTGGAGAAATCAAAAAACGAAATGTTGGTTCTATGATTTCTATGGCTACTGGTAAAGCATTAGGTTTTTCATTATTCAATCTCCAAGAACGTGGTGATTTATATATCGGACCAAACGTAGAAGTCTACGAAGGCATGGTCATTGGTAATACTGCTAAAGGCTATGATATGGTCGTTAATCCTATTAAAGGTAAACAGCTCTCCAATATGCGCTCTTCTGGTGCTGATGAAGCTATTGCTCTGACTCCTCCTAATATATTGACTATTGAAACCGGCCTAGAGACTATAGCTGAAGATGAATATTTAGAAGTCACTCCTCATAATGTCAGGCTGAGAAAACAAGGCTTAACTGAAAATGATAGAAAGAAAAGTACTAGAATATAAAGATAAAAACACCCATTCGACTAGAATGGGTGTTTTTTGTTTGATTTTCAATTATTTCTATGCTATTTTATCCATATGGATTTGGATAAATATCTACAACAAGAATTAGAAAATTGTGGCCTATATGAGCTGACTGAGGCAGACAATCAAATGCTACAAGAGCAAGGTCTGTTGGAATTTATATTTTCAAAAGTAAGTAGCAAAAAATTTAGGAAATGGAAAATAAGTGATGAAACAAGTCAACAAATTAAGGAAGCTATTAAGATAAATATAACAAATAATACTCCCATTAAATTTACTTTTCCTTTTGGTGGCTACAAACTATGGTCTATGCCTTCTGCTCCAGAGGTAGATTGGGCAGAATTTTTTATGATTTCCTATTATTGTAAATATCTAGCACCTATTGCTAAGGTCTATCAACCAGGTGTTCATTTTAGATTTTCTAGCGATGATATAATCATCTGCCAAATGAATAATGTCCCTACAGAAGATACAGAAAAGTATTTTAAATCTTTTAATATTTTACTAGCCAATTTCAAAAAATTTTTACCCCCTAATCTACGGCTAGAAATAGTACGTGTAGCTGATATGTATTCTAATGCCGAAGAATACCAAAATGAACTAAATATCAAAATTTTAGAACAAACACAAAAATATAATAATTTGAGTGAGGCCGATAAAGAAAGGATGCTCATTATGTCAAAATTAAATATAAAATTTCAGGGTGTGGAAGATTGGACAAAATTATCTAAGCTGGAACAAGAAGCAAAAATAAAGCAAGGAGTTATTTTACACAATGCTCATTGTGACGTCAGTAAGCGTAGAAGCTTTGTACGTTCACAAGACAATGTCACAGTTTTCAGTACACCTATCAACAGAGCCGTGGCTATAGGAACTACTAGATCATCAGTGGCAAAATTTTGGGCTGGTTTCGGTGTCCTACAAAATAAAGATAATAGCTATAGTAATAAAATCTTATCCCCTACTCAATTAGCCGAAGCTAATAAAGGAGAATATAAAACCTTTGATATATCATTAATTCCTCTAGATAATTTCAAAAAAATTAGAGTTTACGACCAAACGCTTAATTTTTCTAATTAAAATATAAACCCCCAACACCCATTCGACTAGAGTGGGTGTTTTTTGATATAATTGATTTATGAAAATGTCTGGCAAGTATATACTAGCTACTATAATATTTACCGCCCTAACAGGTGGTGCTGTACCTGTATTTAGTAAAATAACTCTCGCCGAAATACCACCACTTACCTTTACCTTTCTTCGTTTTGTAATAGCCACCCTTATCTTATTGCCATTTTATCTTAAAGTAAGGCAACCAATCGGAAAAGATTTTTGGAAAATATTTGGTTTATCTCTACTAGCGATGGGAAACGTTGTGTTTTTTTCTTTTGGTATCAAGCAAACCTCAGCTGGAATAGCTCAAGCCATATATACTCTAAGTCCTATACTAACGGCTATATTTGCTTACTTTATCATTAAAGAGCCTTTCAATACTAAAAAAATCACAGGTATAATACTAGGACTGGCCGGCGCGGCGTTAATTGTTTTGCTTCCATTATTAACTAATGACCTACCTATAAATTATCTAATTGGAAATATATTAATAATCATTGCTACTATCTCAATAACTATTTACACAGTTTTATCTAAGCCTTTTCAAAGAAAATACCACCCTATAGAGATTACTACATTCTTTTCAATAACTACGGTGATAATTCTTTTTTTCTTGTCTATATTTGAACTATCAGGAAATACAAATTGGTGGCAAAATATATCATTACCTGGATTTTTAGGATTGCTATATGTGGGTTCTATTGGTACATCAATTTATTATCTACTGACTCAATATATTATAAAACATACTAGCCCTGTATTAGCCTCAATGATTTTGTATATACAACCTTTCGCCGCTATACTATGGGCTTATTTATTTCTCAAAGAAACAATTTCTGCAATTTTTGTTATTGGAATTGTTCTGGTTTTAAGCGGAATCTGGCTGACTATAAACTCAAAAAAATAATTTTATGAAAGACATCATCAATCCATTTCATTTAAACAACGAACCAATCAGTGCCTTAACTCACTTGATAGGTCTAGCCCTAGCTATGATTGCTATGATTGTCATGGTTATACTAGCTATACTTAAAGGTACAGCTATGCATTTTGTTGGTTTTTCTATTTTTGGACTAAGTCTAGTGTTACTTTATACTTCTAGTTTTTTCTACCATATACTCCCCCAAGACACCAAAGTTAAAGAAATATCTCAAAGGATAGATCATGCTATGATATTTTTTTTGATTGCTGGATCCTACACACCAATCTGTCTGACCATTGATAATCGCAAAGCTGGCTGGACATTGCTCATTACTATTTGGTCAATCTCTATTGTGGGAATGATTATCAAATCAATTGGTATAAAAATAAAGTCTTGGAAATCAACTATAATTTATATTTTACTAGGCCTACTGATGCTAACCGCTATTTACCCCTTGAGGGAATGGCTATCTGCACCAGCTATGTTGTGGTTATTTGGTGGTGGTAGTCTTTATATTATTGGCGCCATATTTTATATCTGGGAAGATTATATGCCAAGACGCTATCGCTTTGATATGCATGAAATTTGGCATATTTTTGTTATGCTCGGCAGTTTTAGCCATGTCTATTTGATGATAATATATATTTTATACCTATAAATATGCTTTATGATCTGATAGTTATTGGTGGCGGACCAGCTGGTATGATGGCAGCTGGAGTAGCAGCTGAAAAAGGCGCTAGTGTCTTGCTACTGGAAAAAAATGACCGACTAGGCATCAAATTACTCATTACTGGTAAAGGTAGATGTAATATCACTAATGCCGATTTTGATAATAAAAAACTAATAGATATTTTCGGCAAAAATGGCCGTTTTTTATTTTCCGCCTTAAACAAATTTGGTAATCAAGATATTATTGATTTTTTTAATAGTAGAGGTCTAGCTACTAAAATAGAAAGAGGCAATCGCGTTTTCCCACAAGCTGATTCCTCTCTGGATGTCTTGGCCGTTTTGAAAAATTATCTAGCTGAAGGCCATGTCAAAATACAAACTAGAGTGCAAATCAAATCTATCGTCAAAAAAAATAATCTAATCAGTAAGATTATATTAGCTGATCAGAGTGAGCTACAAGCCAAAAAATATATTATTGCTACTGGTGGAAAATCATACCCTATGACTGGCTCTAGTGGTGACGGCTACATTTGGCTCAAAAATTTGGGTCACACTATAGTTACTCCTATGCCAGCGCTAAGCCCTATACTAATCAAAGAAAAATTGGTCAAAGACTTAGAAGGCTTAAGTCTTAAAAATGTTAGTATTAGTATCTATCAAAATAATAAAAAAATAGACTCCCGTTTTGGTGAAGCACTTTTTACCAATGATGGTATGAGTGGGCCAATAATCATAGATATGAGCAAAAATATCGGCTTAGCACTAAAACAAGGAGCTGTCCGACTAGAGATTGATTACAAAGCAAGTTTAGATTTTAAAACTTTGGATAAGCGCCTACAAAATGATTTTGCCAAGTCCAACAACAAACTATTTAGAAACAGTCTGAGTGACTTATTACCTGCTAAGCTAATTCCCTTAATTATCAGACTCTCGGCTATAAATCCTGAGAAAAAAGCCAATGCTATCACCAAAGATGAAAGAAAAAAATTAATCCATCTTCTAAAAAATTTTGAATTAAATGTCAAAGCTTTATATGGTTTTAATAAAGCTATAGTCACCGCCGGTGGAGTCAGTCTCAAAGAAGTAGATCCTCAAACTATGCAATCTAAAATAATAAAAAACCTCTACCTAGTAGGCGAGATTTTGGATTTAGATGGACCAACTGGTGGCTACAATCTACAAGCTTGCTGGAGTACAGGATATTTAGCTGGCCAAAGTATCTAAAATTATTCTAAAATTTTTAATACTCCTCTATCAAAGGTGAGAATACCTAGCTCACCTTGTTTTATTTTGTCCCTTGTTTCTGGCTCTGGAATTAGACGAATAATATTGGCTTTATAATTTTGATAATTATAATTCCACAGTTCCCAATAGACATTGTTCATGTTAATAGAAGTAATGCCAGTCACTACAAAACTGCCATCAACACTTTCACCAAACCAACCATGGTCATCTTGTCGCCATTTAAGCAGCTGATTATTTTGATTATTTTTATTTACTTCTACATAAGCCAAAGTCGTTAAAATATTAGGATGATTGTTGGGATAATAAATTTCTAAAGCTTGATTTAAATTGTTTCTAAATACTTCTGCCCCCATGAAATTATCTGGCAAAGCCACGGTCAAAAAACTTTGGCCATTTTTGGTGTTTAAATCTTTATAACTGGTGACAATCTGCTGACTCAAGCTGCTAGCTTCATTCCAAATACTTAATTTATAAATATTAATACCTAAAGACAAAATAATAAAAATACCCAAAAGCGCCATACTAAATTTAAAATTTATTTTAAAATCTTTAAGCGCTATTATCAACCAAATCACAAAAAAAGAAGTAGCTAAATACAAATATCTTTCTCCCCCAAAACTGCTATGGTGTAAGCCCGTTACTAAAACTGGCGCTAATATAAACAATAAAGCTATCAAACTAGTGGCTTGTAATGTTTTTTTCTTTAACAAAGTCATGAGAAAATAAAGTGCCAAAATTGCCAAAACCACAATCACTACTGATTCTTTGTAATGATAAATCGCTTTATAAATTATGGTCCTTAAAAAGCCAAAAGACACAAAATCTCCACCAAAAGCTGCCAAATTAGCTGTCCAATCCAAATAAGAAAAACCGAGTTTGGTGCTGGCATAATAGCCAAAAACCAAACCAATAGAAAGATATCTCAAAAGCAGAAATAAAGCCAAAATAGCAAAATAAATTAATACATAAGGCCTATTATTTTTATTTTTTCCTAAACTAGAATAAAAATACATTTCCCAAATCATTATTACTAAAGGCAGAGATATAGCTATTTCTTTGGTCAACAAGGCCAAAATAAAAAACAAGACAGAATAAATTAATTTTGACCAAGCTTTATTTTGTCTGAAGGTCGAAGACCTTGAGCGAAGTCGAAAGGAAAAATAGCTAACTAAAGATAATAAATAAAAAAATGTAGCCCAGAGATGTGGCCAAGCAGCTAGCCAAGAAATTACTTCCACGTGAATGGGATAAAGTAAAAACAAAATCCCGGCTAAGAGAGCTAATTTTTTAAAATTTTTAAACCCGACTAGTTCAAATATTTTTTGAGCTAAGACATAAAGCAAAAATCCATTGCTAGCGTGTAATACTATACTCAGCAAATGGTAGCCAAAATAATTGGTATTAAATAAGCTATAGAAAAACTTAAATATTAACACCAAAAAAGGATTGTATGAACCACCGTCATGAGTGCCTAGATAATTGGTCAAAAATGTTTGCCAGCTAATCTGACTATCTCTAGCTATAACTAGCCAATGGAAATCATCTGAAGCAAAAAAATTATTTAATATTTGACCAAAAACCAAAATAGCCACAAACAAAAAAATCAACCATATAGAAAAATCTTCCAGCTGGTGATTTTTTTTAAAAAAATTCATATTGAAGGGAGGCAAATATTAAAAAGATATTTTTAGCATCGATAAAGTAACAATAATTTGAAAAGGCACTCCATAAACTATGGAATACTGCCAATCAAAAAGATTATGCAACTTACCGTGATAAATTATATACCAATAAAATTTGGTCAGCTTGAAGTGTTCTATGACTATCCAAGCGACATCAGGCAACCAAGTACCAAAGACTGCTGAATAAAGTACATAAGGGTTTACCACTGGACCATTCTGAACAAAAAAATATATCAATAAGACAGCCAATACGACATCAACAAAGGCTACTTTCATTCGATATATAAATTTTTCCTTCTTATCTTCTATATGATCATCTAACTTTTCATCGCCATGAGGAATCATATCAAATACAAAATGAGACACTACCCCCAATATAAAAGCCAAAACTGGATCAGTGATTTTGGTACTAATCCACAAGGCGGCTGATGTGTGTGCTGTTATAAACATATACTCTATAATATCATAAAAAGATGGGAAATAAAATAGCCCTTTCAAGTGAAAGGGCTATAATAAATCTTTAATAATCCCTTAATTTTCTCATATCTTCGTGTTTTTTGATGCGCTCCAAAGCTTTAGCTTCAATTTGTCTAATACGCTCACGGGTCACTCCAAATTCTTGTCCTACTTCTTCCAAAGTGTGAGCTACACCATCACTTAGACCAAATCTCATTTCCAATATTTTTTGTTCACGTGGGGTCAAATCACCAATTATCTTACGCACATGGTCTCCCAAAAGTTTTAAAGCAGCTACCCTATCTGGACCAATATTTTTCTCATCTTCAATAAAATCTCCTAAGGTGCTATCTTCATCGTCATCACCGACTGAGGCTTCTAGCGATACTGTCTCTTGGGAAATTTTTATAATCTGTCTAATCTTATCAATATCTTCACCCATCTCAGCGGCAATTTCTTCTGGCAATGGATCACGACCAAGCTCTTGAACCAAACGACGCTCAATCTGATTGAAACGATTGATAGTCTCTACCATATGAACTGGAATACGAATGGTTCTAGATTGATCAGCCAAAGCCCGAGTAATAGCCTGACGAATCCACCAAGTAGCATAAGTAGAAAACTTGTAACCTTTGCGATAATCAAATTTCTCTACGGCTCGAAACAAACCAATATTTCCTTCTTGAATAAGATCTAGTAAAGTCAAAGAGCGACCAGTAAATTTTTTGGCAATAGACACTACCAAACGAAGGTTGGCTTCGATTAATTTTTTCTTGGCTTCCAACTCTCCTTTTTCTTTACGCTTGGCCAAGGCCATTTCTTCTTCCGAATTGAGTAGCGACACTTTACCAATTTCTCGCAAATACATTTGTATAGAGTCAGCGGCAATATCAGTCAAGTCACCTCTTTTGGTATCACTACCTACTCCAGATTTTGATAGTAAGGCTGAGTTATCTGTGGCCATATCCAAAATATTGCCTTCTGTCACCACCACTTGAATAGCTAAATCTTCCAATTTATCTAGCAACTCTTCTAATTGAGGAACATAATCTTCTAAATTATTAAAAACACGCAAGACCTCATTTTCGGTAATAAAACTACGAGAATGAGCCTTCTTAATCAAAAGCGCCACCGCTGCTTCATCTAATTTAGATTTAGCGGCTTTGATTTTGGCTGGATTTTTTTCTCGCAAACGGGACCCCGCTACGCGTGGGTTAACTACTGACTTTTCACCTACTAGCTTCTTGCTATGGTGAACTACTTTGACAGCCTTTTTGGCTGGATTTTTTTTCAGTGTTGTTTTGGTGCCAGTGACCTTCTTAGAAGGATGGACTGATTTTGAAACAACAGCTTTACGTACCTTACTAGGTTTGTTGGCACTAGCTTTTTGACTAGTGTTTTTTTCCCGCGCACGGGATCCCGCTACGCGTGGATTGACTAGCTTAGTGCTAATCTTTTTTTTAGTTGTAGTTTTTTTGACAGGCATGTTTAGCTCTGTAATTTAAAAGCCTCTTTATTAATTAAATTTATTTTGTGAGATAACTCGTCTTGTTTTTGATGGTCATCAGACATTTCAGCTTGCCTTAGCTTATCTATCAAGTCTTGTCTTTGCAGATCTAATGACGCTTTTTTGAGCCTAAAAATCAAATTTTGGAAGTCACTGGCAATATCTATTTCTTTGGCTTCATGATAATCCTTTTCTCCAAACATAGATAGCCTAATCCATGTTTCCTTTTCTTCTAGGCTCAATTGCTCAAAATCACCAAATTTTTCCAAATTCTGATGCTTAGTATAATAAATAATCACTTTTTTGTAAAGGTCTTGAAGACCTTCCACTATCATGTCTGGATCAAGCTCTGAAATCAGTTTGTCTAAATATTGATTTTTATAAAAAGCAATAGTCAGTATCATTTCTGATAAAAGAGTAGCTGAATCTTTTTTATCTTGAACTATTTTCTGAACAGCGATGTCTTGTTTTTCTAGAAAAGAGGTTGTCCCTTCTAAATCTTTTTTTAATATCTCAAAAGGTACTTGTAATTTATCAGACAATATCTTCAAATAATGTACTTGTTCTATTTCTGTTTTTAAATATTTGATAATTGGTAATAATTTTTGAACGGCAATTTTTTTGTGATCCGCTCTATTTATATCGATAGCCTGAAATATTCTTTTAAAATAATAATCCATCACTGGTATAGAATCTTTGATAAATTGTAGCCACTGATCTGGATTATCTTTGATGATATCAGCTGGGTCTTTGCCTTTGGGTAAAACCAATATTTTGACATTCATGTCTTCTTGCCAACATAAGGCAATAGATCTAAAAGAAGCACGAGAGCCAGCGGCATCACCATCAAAAGCTAATATCATATTATTGGCGTAGCGCTTGATTAGTTTGATATGCTCAATAGTCAAAGCTGTACCTGACACTGCTATAGTATTTTTGGCGCTAGTCTGATGGGCAGAAATAACATCCATATTGCCTTCTACTACAATCAAATATTTCTTTTTGCGCATTAGCTCTTTAGCTAAGTGCCAACCGTATAATATCTTACTCTTATCATAAATCAAAGTCTGTGGACTATTTATATATTTGCCACCTTGTTCTTCTTCATCATAGACAATACCCGCTAAAGAGCGCGAAGTAAAAGCTACTACTCTACCCTGAGTATCAGAAATAGGAAACATCAAACGTTTTCTAAAACGATCCACATAGCCACTACCATCTTTTTTCTTGACTGTTAAGCCCGCTTTAAAAATATCTTCTTGGCTATATTTAGCATCAACTAAATATTTAAACAAACTATCCCAAGACTCAGGTGAGAGCCCTAATTGCCAATTACTAATACTATCGGCTTTGATTTGACGCTTGTCTAGATAGGCCAAAGTCTTTTGGCTAGCTGGGCTATTTTCTTCTAAAATAGTATGAAAAAATTCAGCCGCCGCTTTGTTGATAGCATATAATTTGCTATTGTCTTCTTTTTTGGAACTGCTAAAACCAGTTAAAACTACATTGGCTTTTTCCGCTAAAATACGAATAGCTTCTTTAAATTCTATGCCTTCATATTGTTCAACAAAACTAATCAAATCACCGCCCTTATCACAGCCAAAACAATGCCAAATCTGCTTTTCACGAGAAACCATAAAACTAGGCGTTTTTTCATTATGAAATGGGCAAACAGCCTTAAAATTACCACTAGATTGTTGGAGGTTTATATAAGAAGATACTATATCCACAATATCAAGCCTATTTTTTATTTCTTCCACTGGGTTCATCATGTACTTATATTAGGTCAAATCCTCTTATTAGTCAAAAGACTGCTCCAGGCTCAGCAGGGTGGCTTTTTTAGCTAATCCACCAGCATAACCAACTAGCTGTCCACTGCCTCCTAGCACTCTATGGCAAGGGATAATAATAGGAATCTTATTCTGGTTGACTGCCCCGCCTACTGCTCGAGCGGCTTTAGCATTACCAGTCATAGCCGCCAAATCACCATAAGATATAATACTAGCGTAAGGAATTTTTGACAGATTCAATAGAACTTTTTGCTGCCAAATAGTGCCAGATAATTTAACAGGCACCTCAAAAACCCGACGCTGGCCATTGAAATATTCTTTTAGCTCAATAACACACTGTTTAGTCAGTGTGTTATCTTTGGATTTCTTAATATTTTTGACAAAATTGATAGCCAAGATATCTCGCTCATCAGCTACAATTTCTAAAATACCAAGAGGTGAATTGTAGTAAGAAAAATGTAACATTATTATAATCTGACTGGAGCTGGCTCTAACTTACTATCAATAGTTGATAAAACCTTTCGGCTGAAACATTCATAGCCAGCATCATGAAGGATTAGATCTGAGCCATAGTAAGCATAAGAATTATTATCCTTATTATCTAAATTTGAGTTTAAAAAATCTGTACAAATCTTGTATTCATCAGCTGCTATTATTGTATATTCATAAACCTTACCAGTGGAAGGATTATTGATGTTATCCATAGTTATCATTCTTTTTTCTGTGTCGCTAGCTAAAATTTGGATATTTTCTGGTAGAGAATTATTTAAAGTATAATAATCACGGATAGCCCAATGGATTTGATTCAAATCATTAGTTATTTCACTATCAATTTTTATCTTTCTAGTTTCTTGAGGGGAGTCAACATTAAACCAAGAGAATATAAATACCACCACTACTACTACCAAAGAAATCCAAGCATATAAACTAATTACTTTATCTTTTTTAGCTTGGACTTCCTCTCTTCTAATATCATAAAAATAAAAAGAAAAAACTGTTCCAGAAATTATCAAAGCGGTAAGAGTTTTTAAAATAAATTTGGTAGTTAAATCGCCATCTAAGAAACTATTAATAGTAGCTATTAAAAATCCAATCATCACTACTACTGAAATCAACATGATGAAATAGGTCAACCATTTGCGGACTCCAGCATCTTTATCCAAATTACCAGCAAATAAATTTTTGTAAATTTGACGAGAAGTGAAATAATAAATTGGAGCAGCTACAATAATAGCAGAAATGGCAAATTTCATAGCTCCGTCATTATAACTAGCCGCATAGTTATTTATAATATCTATTATTTCCTTATTGATGATTTGAAAAACTATTATGCCAACTGAAATTGACATAAAAACTAAAGCCACTAGTGATAGCAAATAAAGAAATGCATATTTAGCGGCATCGTGTTTAACCATAAATTTATAAATTATTTTTATTAAATATCTACTCTTAGTATATTATATCCCCTCTAAACTAGCAAATCTGCTAATTTAACCATTAACTTTTTTTGATTTAAATAATCTGACAAAATGAGCAACAGCTGAAATAGTAAATACTACCTGCAAAACAACAAAAATCCACTCTTTAATATGATAACTATAAACAAATAAGGCTATGCCGCCTAAAATGTAAAGTAAATCTTCAATATATTTCTTTTGCCAAAATACTCCCACAGAGATAATCGTTAAGCCTAAAATACCAACAAATTTATAAATATCCATACTTTTATTATTAAATAATATTATTAGCAAATTTACCAATTAAATAACCAGCTAAAAGAGCAATCCCTCCTAAAATAAATACCCTTAATCCCATTTTTTGCCAAGAACCCTTGGTATATCTAGTGGTAGCTGCTCCCAAAACAAATAGACCTAATAAGGTGATAACTGTTGAAATCTTAATAGCGACATTTATTGGCAGTATAAAATAAGCAAACAATGGAATAAGACCTCCTACAATGTAAGCAAAAAACATAAAAATACCATTATGCCAGAGATGATGTTTGACATTAGGAGAAATATTGAGCTCATGGTGAGCCATTTCATGAAGCATCAGCTTTTTATCTTTAGAGGCTGCTTCAGCCATTTTAACAGCTAAATCTTTGGGCCAACCGTCACGAATATAAATACCAACTAACTCTTGTTTTTCTTCGTGCGGAAAATCATTTATCTCTTGCTTTTCTTCATAGAGCTTGCGTTTTAAAATATCCGACTCTGACAAATTGGAAATATAAGAACCAATGCCCATAGAAATTGATTCAACGGAAATAATAACCATACCAGCCAAAACTACTGTAAAATGATCTTGGCTACCAACTGCAATACCAGTCACTGCTCCCAGAGTAGAAACCATACCATCCTCTATACCAAAAACTATTTCCCTAATAGAAGAAGCTATTTTGGAATTTTGATGATGAATATAATCTGGATTATATCTATGATGCATAAAAATTAAGTACCCATACTCCAAGAAGAAAGATATTTCTTCTGCTCGGCTGTTAAGGTATCAATATTTATATTCATGGCTTTAAGTTTCAACTGAGCCACATATTCTTCAATATTTTTTGGTACATAATAAACTTTATTTTCTAGTTGTTTATGATTTTTTACTACATACTCACTAGCTAAAGCTTGGGTAGAAAAACTCATATCCATGACACTAGCTGGATGACCTTCAGCAGCTGCTAAATTTATCAGTCGTCCATCGGCTAAGACAAAAATTCTTTTTTTACCAACAGTATATTCATCAACAAAATTACGAACACCTTTTCTGACTTTAGTGGCCATTTTTTTGAGGCCGGCTACATCAATTTCTACATCAAAATGACCAGAGTTACAGACCATAGCGCCATCTTTCATTAGTTTAAAATGTTCAGCCCTAATCACATGTAGATCTCCAGTCAAAGTACAAAATAAATCACCAATTTTAGCGGCCTCTTTCATTGGCATCACATCAAAACCATCCATAGCAGCTTCTAGTGCTTTGATTTTATCCACTTCGGTCACAATGACTTTAGCTCCCATGCCACGAGCACGCATAGCAAACCCCCGACCACACCAACCATAGCCAGCTGATACTATGTATTTACCGGCTATGAGCATATCAGTAGCTCTGATAATACCATCAACTGTAGATTGCCCAGTGCCATAACGATTATCAAACATATTTTTGGTTTGAGCATCATTGACGGCAATGACTGGTAATTGTAATTTACCATCGGCCTCCATGGCTTTGAGACGAATAACACCAGTAGTAGTTTCTTCCATCGAGCCCATGACCTTTGGTGCCCAAGATTTATATTTGTTGTGAAGAAGTGATATAAGGTCTGCTCCATCATCCATAGTAATGACTGGTCGGCGAGACAAAGCGGCATTTAAATGCTGATAATAGGTATCTTTATTTTCCCCGCGGATAGCCATGACTGGTATATTATAATATTTGACTAGCGCTGCCGCCACATCATCTTGAGTAGAGAGTGGATTAGAAGCTACTAGCAATATATCAGCCCCACCAGCTTTGAGGGCTCTGACCAAATTGGCTGTTTCGGCTGTGACATGTAGACAGGCTGACATCTTAAGTCCTTTAAATGGCTGCCCCTTGGCAAACTTATCTCGGACATTTCTAAGAACTGGCATATCATTGTCTGCCCACTCTATTCTTTTTTTACCCTCTTCAGCTAATTTTAAACTTTTAACATGGTGTGTCATAATTGTTATTTATAATTTTGTTTATATCTATTAATAAATTCTTTTAAAGTAAATTTGTGTGCTTGGGTACCTTGATGTTCCACTGCATAAGCCGCAATAGTACTAGCTAGCTGAGCTGACTTTTCTAAACTAGCTCCTGAGACTAGTCCTTTTATCAGTCCAGCCCGATAAGCATCGCCAGCCCCTGTGGGATCTATCACTTTTTTGACCTTAGTAGCTTTAATATCTATCCGCCCGTCTTTAGAATGTATCTCTGAACCATCAGCTCCTTTGGTAATTACCAAAATGTCTACTAATTTTTCCAATTTATCATGCCCTAGATTTAATTTATCTAAAATTAATTTTATCTCATAGTCATTACCAATCAGTATTTTAGAGCCTTTTATCACTTGTCGCAACTCAGAGGCGGTAAAAGAAGTAATCTGCTGACCTGGATCAAAAATATAATCTAAACCCATTTCTTTATACAGCCTGATATAGGCTATCATCCGTGGTTTAAAATCAGGTGAAACAATAGCTAGAGCTGGATTTTTTATTTTTCTGACTAATGAGCAATATTCAACATCCATTGGTCCTGGATAAAAGCCAGATATTTGATTATCTGCTTTATCAGTCATGATATAAGCTGAAGCAGTGGCTTCTTTTTTGGATTGTTTGACCAAAGAAAAATCAATTTTATTTTTCTTAAGCCACTGACCATAGCGAGTAAAATCATGTCCAACCAAACCAAGTAAAACTGCCGGCTCTTTGAGCAAAGCTAGATTATAAGCAATATTTCCAGCCGTGCCACCAAAACTTTCATCAGTTCTTTCTAAAGTAAAACTGACATTTAAAATATGAGTTTGATCTGGCAAAATATGATCTGAAAACAAACCAGGAAAATCCATGATTCGGTCATAGACAATAGAGCCAGAAACTAATATTTTTTTATCCCGCGGACGGGATCCCGCTTTATGGTGATTATTTGTCATAAAAATAATCTATATCAAGATAATATTAAAAAATTAAAATAATAATGAATAGCTATCGCTATTAAAAAAGCAGGCCACAATAAATAACGTTTCCAAGAGGCTAAAGTGACCATAAAAAACATGGTAAAAATATGCAAAGCGGTCGGACCGACAAATCTTTGAAAATAAGCTACTAAGTTATTCTCCGCAATAAAATCCGGTAAGTAAAAAATATTTTCTGAAAAGGCCAAAATAATACCCACAAATAAAGTAACCGAAAAACGACAGCGAAGACAACGAATAGGCAAAATCAGAAAAAATATTAAAAGGACTTTAGCTGATTCCTCAACTATAGCTGGTGCTAATAATAATTTCCTTTCCGAAAATAACAAAAAAAATGGTAATACCAAAGAAGATATCATTGCTAAATGGGCATACAAAAAATCTCTAGGAGAAAAAGAGGCATTTATTTTTTTAATCATTTATTTATTCCCCAGCATTAAAATAATTATAAACTTCCAAAGAAATATCATTAATTAAAGATTTACTTTTCTCTATCTCAATACCAGAGGTCATCACACAAATAAAGTAAGGATTTTGCTTATTATAAACAATACCACAATCATGCAAAGCATCATTTCGCTCACCATATTTATGGGACACTTGTATTTCCCAAGGTAATTTGGCAGATAGTAAGCCCTCTACTCTAGTGTCTGTCAGTAAAGTCAAAAGAGCTTGGGAGTTGGCTGGCTTAAGATAAGTACTAAAAAATAAAGCTTTAAACATTCGCTCATACTGACGCGGACTGATATTCTGGTTATCATAATCAGCTGTATAAGGATTTTCAATAGCGACATGCGTAAATACTGAATTGAGTTCCTCTGGGTCTAAACTACCTTTAAGAATATTTTTGGCAGTGTTGTCAGAAATTTTTAACATCCATTCCAATAATTGTTTAACCTTATAACTATGTCCAACTGTATAGCGATCTGGCACACCAGCTTCTGTATCTATATCTTCTGCTCTAGCTATTAATTCATCATCTAAATTAATATCCCCTCCCTCATATTTTTTATATATGGCCATAGCAATTGGCACTTTGAGTAAACTAGCTGGCACAAAACGTTCTGACTCATTGATGCCTAACCAGGCCCCAGTGTTGGCATCTTGAATATAAAAAGCTACTTTCTTGTCACTAGGTAGAGTGTCTAGCTGTTTTAATATTTTTTCTTTTAAGGGCACAAAATGTAGCAAGACGCGATCTGGGTCTTGATTGCTATCTAATGGTAAGGTTTTTATATTATTACTCAACATGGTATAGCTATTATACCAATTTTGATATTCTAAACTTTGTTTATCATACAAAGCTTTTTGTTTTTTGAAAGCCCAATAAAACCAAACATTACTGGCTAACAACAAAATAATTAAAAATACCAAAATATATAAATGTTTTTTACCCATAATAATTTAATTAACCTTCTATTTCTGTTATGTATTGCCCATAAATCCAGCCACTGATTTTATCATCGACTATAACCTTATACCAATTATAGCTATCATCAGCCACACTCTGTTTTTCTACAGCCTCAAATTTATCACCACTATTCACTTGCGTCAAGATTTTAGCACTCTTACTGGGATTTTCTCGTAGATTCAACCAACCAGTTGGCGTATCTTTAACGATCAAATAAATAACTACTACCTCCTCCACTCCTGTACTAGTGGCAGTACTAGAACTATTTCCTCCATCAGAAAATGATAAATCAATTAACTCATTATCTATATTCCCCGAAATAACAAAATCATCAACTGCTTCATTAGTGACTAAATCGTTGACATTAGTAACTATAGCTTTATTATCGCTAGTAGCTATTATTTTATTTTTCAAAATCATTATTTGTGACCTTAACAGATAAGCACTAAAGACTGCCAATATAATAATTAAGACTAACCAAACTATCTTACGATTTATTTTCTGCCAAATAAATTTGGTAAAATTAACGTTTATTTTTTCTTCTATAGCTTCTATAGCTAATTTACTCACTTTCTTTTTAGCTCTAGTAGATTTTTTTGCTTTTGCCCCACTAGAAGCTACCAGTGGTTTTGGTTCGCCGGCAATAACTGCCATATTGCTCTGCAAAGCTAACTGACCATTGGCAATATTTATCTGATGTCGCCACATGGAGAAAAGTATAGTGACTAGTAGTGCGAAGCCAGTGACAAAAGCAATGATTATACCCCAAACTGAAACTGCTTGCATACCACCAAAGGCACCCAAAAATCCTTGAGAAGCATCAGCTTGTGTAACCAAAGCTTTTAATTCTTCTAAATCTTTGTTGACGGCACTTAAACTTTCTTTGTTCTCCCGATAAGTCATTATTTTATCTTGAGGCGAGGCAGTATTTTCTTTTTGGGTACGCAAAATCTTTTCTACTCTTTCATCAACGTCATTTTTTAGTAAAAGAGCTTGGGAAGAATATTGATTTTTTTGTAATTTTTTATAAAAATCACCAGCTTGAGCTTGAGCTAAACTCAAATCATTTTCCGCTATGAGCCAAATGTCACGCATCTTGATAAATTTTTTGACTGACTCACCTGGTTTAAGTTCAATTTCACCACTAGCAAATAATGTGTCCAATTGAATATCATACTGTATATTGAAACCGCCATCATCTATAATATGCTCAGTCTTGGCCTCTTTTGGTAAATAAATCTTAAACGGCACTTTTTGGGTAATTAAAGCTGGATTGGATATCATGATATTTAAATCGACTGATCCTGATGTATACCAAGTACTGACTATTGGTGAAGCAGTCTCTTGCACTACTTGTCTTTGGACATTAGCGACAGTTTTAAAATCAGCTATCTTATTACGGACATATTTGACATCATCCATATTTTCTCTAGATACTGATAAAATGGTGTCTAAGGTATCATTATCTAGCCGTCCCAATTTTGTATTAATACTACTTATGGAACTAGAAATAGTACCCATAGCACTAAACATTTCTTCTGGCTTAAGATTATAAACATTAGTATGATTAGTAGTGCTACTGCCTGAGCCGACTTCAATATCATTAATACTTGTTTCTAAACTAGCAATACTAGCTTCAATATTATCTAATTGCGTTTTAATCAAAGCAATATCTTCCTTAATTAAAGTTACATCATCTTTTATACCAGCTACGTCTGATTGAATGGTGTTTATTTTAGTGACTGGTACAGCTAGCTGTTTTAATATTGTAAAAGCATCACCGTTATTTGGCGCAAAAGGCAAATCTGGTTCTAGAATAATAGCTTTGGTCGTACCATTATAATCATCTATCCGCCTAGCCACTCCGCTATTTTGACCAGAAGTAAATGTCAATAAGGCATGAGTATACAAATCATCAACTGTACTGGCTAAGTTACTTCCTAATAATGAAAGCGTGGAGGCAATCTCAGCTGTACTGACAGTAGATCGTATAGCAATCAAATCATCCGATAATAAATCAATTGTATTTTGTAAGGTGCTAATACCACTACTCAATGTCGTCTCAGTAGATTGTAAATTTGAAAGAGTGGCTAATGATCCACTATCCAAATTGGCACCTGATAAATAGCGTCCACTATAAGCCCAAACTGAGGCAGCATCTAAAGTAGCCGCATTTGAAGTTTGTGCTAAAATTGTAAAAGTATCAGCATCAGTCGGAGCTAAAGATAAAGCTGGATCAACTGTAATAGCCTTGGTCGTACCATTGTAAGCAGTGATACGTCTGACTTGGCCAACATTCATACCCGAGGTAAATAATAAAATATTATTTTTATAAAAATCATTAGTAGCATTGGTCAGAGCAGTAGCAAAAACTGTAGTAGAAGGAGATAAATCAGCCACTGCCGTCTCCGCTACAATCAAAGCACTAATAATTTTGTCTAATTTAGCACTATTAGCACTAATAGCATTAGATAAAACTGTTTCCGTGGCTTGAATGTCTGATAAAGTAGCTAGTGACCCAGTGTCCAAAGTAGCTCCTGATAAATAACGGCTACCATAAGACCAAATAGCCGCTGCATCCACTGCTGAATTAGCTGTTTGGGCTAAAATAGTAAAGGTATCGGCATTGCTTGGAGCACTAGCTAAGGCTGGCGAAACAGTGATTTGTTTATTGGATCCAACATAGTCTGTAATACGACGAGCCTGGCCTGCATTAACGCCAGAAGTAAAGACTAAAACTCCATTGTTATAAAAATCATTAGAAGTACTAGTTAGAGTAGTAATAAATTGTGTATCACTTGCACCAGCATCATTAACAGCTTTTTGAGCAACAATTAAATTATTTATCAAAGTATCCAGCTGAGCACTCAAAGTAGTTTCAGTGCTTTCGATGTCTGATAAAGTAGCTAGTGACCCAGTGTCCAAAGTAGCTCCCGATAAATAACGACTACCATAAGACCAAATAGCTGCTGGATCTAAAGAAGCATTAGCCGTAGCTGCTAAAATTGTAAAAGTATCACCATTAGCTGGCGCGGAATTTAAAGCTGGGTTGAGTGTTAGTTGTTTGGTAGCCCCAACATAATCAGTAATACGTCTGACTTGACCCGCATTAGCACCAGAGGTAAAGACTAAAACTCCATCATTATAAAAATCATCACTAGCACTAGCTAAAGTACTAATAAATTGAGTATTAGAAGCTCCAACATCATTGACCGCTTTTTCAGCAATAATTAAAGTAGCTATAAATTGATCTAAAGTGGCTTGTAAAGCCGCTAGATCACTAGCTGAGGCGCGAGAAGAAATAGTAACGTCAATATTAGTTTTTAATAAGGTGCCAATACTATCAACAGCTGTTATAGAAGTAAGTAGTGTATCCCATACCCTCTGAGCTGTCACATCACCGGCTGTCAACTCACGACTAGAATAAGCCCAAACCGAAGCCGCTAAAGATGCTAGACCGTCATTTTCAATATCAGTAATTGTCCTAGTGGCTGCTGACCAGACATCAGTGGCTGTCAAATTACTAATACCACGTGAAGATATAGTAGCATCTAAATTATCAGCTATTAATTTACCGATTGACCCATTTTGTGACAAGAGAGCTGAAGCTACATCCCATACTTGTGTCGGATCATCTAAGCTTACTCCTCCGGTCAAAGTGCGGACACCATATTCCCAAACTTGTTGGGCTGACAGGTTATTTAAAGCGGCAATAGCTTCATAATTTTGTTGAATGCGTCCAAATAAAGTATCAGCACTGGATAAATCAGAAGGTGAACCCACTAAGGTTTCTAGGGTATCAACGTAACCCTCCATCTGATCAACATAAGCTAATACTGACTGTAAATCTTGATAAGCTGAAGTCGATTGTCCATTGTAGCCTAATTCTGTTTGGACAGAATTTATCTTATTATAGGCGTCATCAGCTTTGTTGAAAATAGCATCAGCTGTTTGAGTACCCCATTTTTCTTGTAAAAATTTACTGCGGCCAAACAAAGTATTGGCACTGGATAAATCTGTATGTTCACCAATTCTAGTCTGGACAGTAGTCAAAGACGAAATAATATCAGCCGCACTATAGGCTCCCCAATTAGCCACAATATCATCTACTTGAGTTCTAATATATTGAGTATCTGTATAAATATCATCCACCTTAGCCTTTATATAAGTCACATCAGCTTGCAAGGTGGCAATCTCCGCACTAGTGGCCAGTGCTCCACCGCCTGACAAAGTAGCACTAGTCAGTTTTCTATCTACATATTCCCAGACTGCTTGAGCAATTTCTGCAGCTGAAGCTCCACCACCACTAGAGCTGACGTTGGAATATTGGCTTAATACCACGAACTCATCATTAAAAGCTGGGGCAAATGGTAAAGCTGCATCTACTGTAATGGCTTTAGTAGTACCATTATAACTAGAAATACGACGAGAAATACCAGCATTTTGACCAGACATCATAACCACAGTTTGATTCTGATAAAAGTTTGATGTCGCTTCAGTCAAATCAGTCACAAAAGTAGTAGCTGTAGCTGCCACATCGCTGACTAAACCTCTTTTGACAGCCAAACGATCATTGAGCAACTGACCAAAAGATCCATCAATATCAGCAAATGAACCAACTTGAGCTCCCCAAATACTAGAAGCTGTGAGTCCTGTAGACAACCAAGGTGAGACTGGCTGACCAGAAGAGAAAAAGTCTAGAGTACCAGTATCTACTGTGCCTGACAAAACAGAAACGTCATCTAAATAAACAAAAGGTCGTCTGAAAAGCTGATAGTCACCAGCAGTAGCATTGACCATGGTCGTGCTCTTTAAATGTGGTGCTACTATACCTTTTAAAAATAATATAGTTGGCGTATTTTTTACTACCTCAAAAATACGACCGTAAGTATCTTTAAATAAATAGCCAACCCATTGATTGGGTGTCCAAGATTTATCTACATCTTCCACCCATGGTGGTAAATAATTACCTAATGGATTAAATATCACTTCACTACTACCCTCATCTTCCACTACAAAAGATGACTGCGCGGATATAGTCAAATCTGCCAAAGCAGATTCTGTTGGTGTACCAGAAACTACAAACTGTTGCCATTCATTAGCTGTGTCGGCAGCAGTCCAAGTCAAATTAGCACCAGTCATACCAAGACCTGACAAAGTAACTGTTGGTAAATTACTGGATCCATAATAACTATTAACTCGAATATAGCCCGTGACCGCTAGTGGCTCATTGGCCACACCAATAACTTTGGCTGAATATTCCAAAGGCACATCTGCACTTTGCGACTCCATACGCCAAGCATAACCACCAGGTGTATGCACGGTAGTGTCAATTAGACCAGCACCAGTAGTACGCATATTACCAAAAGTACTTTGATTGACTATATCTCTGGTACTACTAGAATAATTCATACGAATATCAGTACCTGGTATAGTACTAGCCATATAAGTATCCCCCAAACGAGACATATTATTATAATCTTGGGTGCCAAAAAATACTGGGCTCAAAATCTGCGTATCCACACCAGTAAACTGTAATAATGATTCTGCTTCAAAAGTTACAGTATTTGGTGGCATACTAATATCTGCTTCATTCCACATACCACGTCCAAAAATACTACCATTATCAGTCACTGATACAGAAGAATAAGAAGGATGCGAACGGATACCTGAACCATATTCAGCACCAACTGTCACTGAACCATCAGAAACATGCCCATCAAAGGTATTATCAGACATATTAACAAAAGCATTACCATGCAAACGAATACCATTGGTATTTAAAGAAAATTTATTATCATTAATAGTGACCTTGGCAACGCCGACACCAAAGTTTAGTGCTCCAGATGTTCCAGCACCAGTCACACCATTATTATAAAATTCAGAATTAGCTACAGTATATAAACGACCAGACACAAAGGTCGCCGCACCACCGGCTGCTGCTGGCGGGGCAGTTACATAGGCATTACGATGACCCATGAAAATACTACCGTCAATACCAACATTTTGACTAGTAAAAGCGTTATAACCAGCGCCAATATTGGCTGCTCCCACATGAGTAGTCACAAAGTAAGCACCAACCATATTTGAGCCCTGAGTTTTAGCTATGACAGTATAAGCTCTGTCAAAATAGTTATAAAAAACTGATTTAGAAATTGTCTGTGTTGGGTATGGTGTTACCGAGGTATAAGGATTAGTAGTCACAGCAAAATTATTATACTGATTTTCCATTGACAGATGATTCAAATTCATACTGGCTAGCCCGGCTAGACCCACTGCTGATACACCAAAACCAATTCCTTGATTTACCATATTAGCTGCTGCCAAAGTTGCACCAGTGTAAGAAATATCTTCATCTGACCAAATATGCGTACTGCGCTTGAGATTCAAAACTGGTGAATAAGTCGGACTAGAGCTGGAATCCCTAGCTGCTTTATGATGATAAGTAAAATTGTGTGACCAACCAGCTAAAGTGGCCGCTGTTCCATTTTCCTCATGACCAGAACCATATTTGATACGAGCCGAAGGAGTATATTTTTCTCCAGTATTATCTACCCAAACACGAGTGCGCTCTGGATAAGTAATTACCCTAATTCTTTCATTACCAGTATCAGCACCATTGGTAAAAATCATATTAGGACTACCCCAGGCATAATCAGCCCAAACCCAACCCTCTTGGGGATTCATAGCGCTGTCAAAACTAGCTCGATAAATATTTGTGCCAATACTGGAGCCACAACCAGCTGTTGCTCCTCCAGTCCAAATAGTTGCCGGTACTGTAAAATTACCAAAATTACAAGCATCAGAAGTATCTACTTCATAATCAAAAATATTAAACTCATCAATCGCTCCATCAAAAGCGCCATTGTACTGCCAATTATTACCAAGTCTAATTAAACCAGCATTAGCACCACGGGCCGCTAAAGTCGTACCTTGGTTAGTTTCAAAAGCTACACCATCAAGCCAAGCTCGTTTAAAAGCCGTGGCTGTTTCTCGCCAAGCTACCCGTAAATGATGCCACTCGCCAGCCGTAGCTGAGAAGGTCTGCTGTAAGACAGTGCCTTGTACTGCACCAGCATAAATAGCTACCTCTAATTTACCATTAGTATTATGTCTGACAAACAAACGATCCGTATCACCTTGGTTAGCGTAGTCAAGTAAATATTGACCATAAGGACTAGTGGAAGTTGCCGGTGAACCAGTATAATTAGTTTTAAACCAAAGATCTATTGTGCCATGTTGCCTAGCTGTAGCTGTGCCACTCTGACCTTCTATATTATAACGAGTGGCAATCGGACTACCAGTTGTCGCCCAAGTAGGTGGCATTAAAACTGCACTACCCATACCATTGACGCCAGTCCAAGCGCCATTATTTCTCAAATAATTATTTTGTAAAAGCAACATCCGATCACCAAACTTGGTGGCTGTTGGGTTACCAGAGTTTATACGCAAAGAAATTTTACTATCTGGTGCAGTATAAGTTGTACCTGGTGTAGCTGTACCAGCTGCACCTGTGGTACTGCCTGTGACTGTATAATTACTATTAGTCGGGTTCCACTCAAAATCCCAAACTTCATATTTAGTATTAGCATCACTAGTTGTAATACCTATACTATTATCTAAACCCTTATAGCTCTTAATAGCGGTAGAGCTAATATAAATTTTATCTCCCACTTCAGGTCTGACTGTGCCATTCCAACCACCTTTATGTTTAATAGTAAAATTTAAATAAGAACTAGTGAAAGGCACACTGGGATAAGCATTACCTATTGGTCCAGCACTTGATCCAACTAAACGCCAATAATCAGCATCATCAAAATTATCGGCCCAGCCATTACTAGCACTCATAGAATCAAAAATCGCTTTGGTGCCAGCACCACTGGTCGCTGATCCTACATAAACACCTGTTTTACCAGTGGTGTAAGTAGCATTAGTAGTTGTAAAATCCCAAGAGCCTGGTTCGCCAGAATTGCAATCAGTAGTAGCCCAAAATTTGACACTTAGTGCTGTGCCTGTTACATCAGCTTTTAGACAATACCAAGTACTATCACTAAAAGCTTTGGTGGTTGGTGTGCCAATTACCGTTGGTACACCAGCTAAAGTAGTATAAAGCCCTACCGTGTTGGCGGCATTGGTCTTAGTAATTAAAGCAGCATAGCCATTACCATCAATACTCTGTCTCATTAAAAATCCTAAGCGACGTGAAGTAGCATCAGCTGCCATATCCATATAAACTAAGCCCGAAACAGTATAGTCAGTCGTATCTACATTGGTATTTTGAATATTAAGATGAGTCAAGTTTGTCTCATTGATATTCATCTGACCATCTTTGATATGCCAAACATAAGGAGCTGACGGCGGCACAATAGCAGCCGCAGAATATTTGTGAGTTTCTATCCAACCTGGTGAATTACCATATTCTAAAGTAAATGTTTCATTGGGATTATAGCTCAAGCCAGTGGTAATCTGTCCAAGCTTAGCTTCTTGACTACCTGAAGATACATTAAGTACCCCCGAATCAATACGCTCTAGACCACTCATACCAATGGGTGTATTTTGATTAACTGGCGAAGTGGTCCAAGAAGTAAAACCAGAAATTCGCACCCTCACCCAATAGGCATTAACTCCATTGATAGTAGTTTTGGCTGGAGTGCCAGTCAAATCATAAGGCGTCCAACTTAAAATGCGACGTGGAGAATTACCATTTTCTGTGAAAAAATTACTAGGATTAAATGATTTCCACTGTCCGCCATTGAGACGAGAAATCGTAGCTGACTGAGCTGTAGTATAGTCAGCCGTCACTGGCTCCGTAAAAGTAATAACACCCGCAGCGACCGCACTAATACGCCTATAGATTGGGCTAGAATCATTATCATCTATCATTACTACTTGATCAACGCCAAAGTTGGCTTGATTACCAGATGTCACTGACACAGTATAAGAATTTCTAGTGGTGTTGGCAGATAATGGTACGCTATGTCCTGTACGTGTTTGATATTTATAAGCATCACGCGGTGTAAAACTAGTCCAACCAGCCCCATTATAAAACTCCCAAGTGAATAGTGCTGAGGAGTTCATCAGCGTACCCAGATTTGCTTCCAAAGAATACATCATGTTGGTACCTTGATCACCAAAATATATAGCATCGTTTAACTCAGTATTAGCTCCATCACCAAATAAAGTCCAAGTAGTAGAACTAGCATAATTTGCCGAATACAATGGTGAACCACCATTGTAATCAGCATTATAAACATTAGTGACTGGTATAGTGCCAATTTCTGCTGTCTCAGTATTTGGTGTTGGCAAAGCATTACGACCCAAGCCGGCCAGGCCAGTCCAAACTGGGAATTGATTAATATCATCAGTGCCACCCATTCTGACAGAAGACAAATTATTATCTACTACTTGATTGGTAGCACCAGCTACTGTGATATTATCTAGTGGCTGCCAATTACCCACTACATTGTCTTTGACATCCACCCAAGTAGCTCCAGCATCAGTGGAATTATTACCCAAATAGCCAGTATCAATATTACCGTCAATATCAACAGCCAAGTCACTTTTCATAGTGCGAAAATCATCACTACCTTGACCATACAGATTGACCCTACCAGTTCTATTGTTATCTTGCGTGCCGGCATTAGTACCAGTTAGTCCTGTCATAGTATATACTCCTGCTCGCCTATCTGTACCAGTTGGTAATTCTGTCTGTGGACCCTTGGCAGCATAGGCACCTTGAGCCACTGTATAGCCAGTCACCAAAGCAGCTGTCAAAGTAATAACCGTAGAACTCTCCACTGCTGCTACAATCCTAGTAGTAGCCACTGAGTCATTATCATCAATTATGATTGTGTCTCCTGGAGCAAAATTACTAGTGGAAGCTACAGTCAGAGTGACAGTAGCTGGCGAGTCAATAGTTAAAAGTGAAGAAGCAGCTGGTGAAACATTATCAAAATAAATATCCGCATGTGTAGAAGCTGGTAGTGGATCAGTACTATCACCAAAAGCCAAAGTAGCATCAGAATCCAAAACAATTTTACCAGGAATAGTGATACGATAATGTTGATTAGCTGTGTCAGCAATAGTCAATTTTGAACCCGGTGTCACAAGAGCTGATACCCAACCACCATTATAAGAATAAGCAGCAAAATTACCTCTAGTTCCAGCACCATCGCCAATAGCTGCACCATAATTACCAGTATAAGCTAGAGCCGCATCCCAAGAGCGATCAATACTGACTACATGTTGGGCTTTGTTGAGCCAGACATAATCATTGGTCAAATTTGTCGAATCAGCTGTATCAGAATTATTAGCCCCATTACCAACTATCACAATATCACCATCAGCTGGAGCATCAGTATTGGCATCACCATAAGCTACAAAGAAAATATGTCTATTAGATAAAAAAGGATAATTAGTTAGTGAGGTTGCTACAGCTTGACTCTTGGCATAAGCCAAAACCACTGAGGTAGTACGAGCTAATTGCGAATTTAAGCCAATTGGATTTTGGGTAAAATTATAAGAAGTAAAACGCAAAACATCACCATCGCTTGGTGTTCCAACATTAGATAGGTTAGCTGAAATCTCAGCTATTCTAGCCCCCTCAGCCACAGTAAAAGCAGTAGTTAAATTGGCTGCTAAAATAATAGATGGACCACTGGAAGGACAAGCTCCATCAGAAGCGTTGGTGCTGGCAATACGATGTGTCACAATTGGTGCTGTATTATTGTCCCAAATCTGGACACTAGCTGCTGTACCAACTGCTGCTGAAAAACCGTCAATACTAGCTACACAAACACGAGTAGAGACAGCTGAATCAGCAGTCAAAGTAGTAATAGCACCTTGGACTATTCTATTTTTCCAGATAGCCTGAGCAACTGTGGCATTTTTGCTAGTAGTAAAACCAGTTGTAGTCGCGGCCGTTGTGACAATAGCTGGACCATTGCTGCAACTAGCATGAGAGTTGGTCACTGAAGCTACGGTCAAAGCCACTGTAGCTGTATCAGCATCCCATAAATTAATAGTTTGATTAATAGAAAAACCACTAGTTGAAGCTACACATAAAACAGTGCTAGCAGTAGAATCAAGAGTCAGAGTAGTCAAAGGTACACCATCATTAACCCAAGCAGCGCCCGTGCCACCAGTGGTGGGTGTAGTTAATTTATTTGTTTGCGTACCAGAGACAGTACCGGCTAAAGTCCAATTAGAATTACTAGAAGAATAAGTAGCTGTCCAATGCTCATTTTGTGTCCTTCTAACCGTTGGTAAACCCACACCAGCAGCTGAATTGGCAGCGACCATAGCAGCCGCTGTCAAGCCATTATGTGCAGCTAAAACTTTTGGCATAGTAATAGTTGGTGCATTGACCAAGTCTATATCATTAGCACCAATAGTTCTTATTGTACCATTTACTGTCGGAAAATCTCCATAAGGTGCATTAGCTGCCCAAGTACCAAATACTGGTGTACCAGCACCCATATTAATTATTCTAATACCATAATGGGCACCAGAGGTGACTGCTAACTCTGGATCAAAACGAAAATCAAAAGTACCACGACCATATTGACCAGGCGCTAGATTTTCACCAGACAAACCCTTATTAAACTGTATAGCTGCTCTTCTCAAAACAACAGTATCACTCGGATAGGTATAAGCACCTTGGGTGCCAGAGACATAGTTAGAACAAGAAGTAGTACAAGTTGCTGTTGGAAAGCTCAAAAGCTCGGCTACAATATCCACATTGGATAAAGAAGTGATAGTTAAATTTTCTAAAATCAACTGTACACCACGTAAATTACCACTAGCGCTAGGCTTAAAACCAATAAATTGAGCGGCCGCATAAGTAGCGGTTGCACCAACTGCCACATGACCCAAAGCCAAAGCTCCAGCCGCACCATCAGTCACCGATGGTCCGGGATGAATAGGATTAAAAGTACCGGCCTCGGCATCACCATTTACACCATCACCAGAATAAGCCATAGCTGTATACCAAGAGCCGTTAGTGGATAGAGTAGTAGTACCAGCTGATACCTTGACCGCTCCTGTAAAAGTAGCGGCATAAGCTGGTGTATCATTTTTAAATAACCAATTAAATAAAGGTGTAAAAGAAGTAATACCTAAGGTACTAACAATTATAGAAAAAACCAGCCAAGAGGCCATAGTCCGACGTAAAAGTATTTGTCTTGGCTCTCTTAATAGCTGTTTAAAGTCCGCCAAATTGAGCACTGGTTGCATAGCCAATCTAGCTTGTCTATTTTTTGGTATTATTTTTTTCTCATAATAATCTGGCACAAAACGAACTAAAGGTTTTACTATCCATAATAAAAATAATTTGAATTCGCCTAGTCTGATTTTAAAATTATTTTTAAACTCTGCCCGATGGTCTAAAAGATAGCTGGCTCTTGGTCCAAAAAATCCCAAAAATTTAACAAAAAATAAACTTATCCCGTACCAAGTAATTTTTAATAACAAAAATAAAAATAAATAAAGCCCTTTAAATATAGAAAAAACTCCTAGGGCAATATTTTTTACTAAAAAACGTAATGATATTTCTACAATTGGCAATTTAGTTTTAACCAAACGGCTAAAATCATTAACTCTTGGCCAAAAATCACGCTTCAGAAAAGATGAAACTCTAGGTAAAAGCCACTTAAAGAATAAAAATAAATTTTTACCAATAAAAACAAGGCTAATAAATAATATATAGCCTATAAGTACTAAAGCTGAGGTGATTATTTTGGCCAACCAGACTAAAAAATAAACAAATAACTCTAATAATATCAGCGCCTTTTTAGTAGTTTGTTTACCATGACGCCTAAATTGCCAAACCGGCCAAGAATGTTTTTTCATATTTATTTTATTGATTTTTTACCGCTATATTATAACATAGTTTTAAGTTTTTTCATAACAATTTATCACAAAAAAATAAGACCTTCCGCACTCTAAGATCTTTGATATAAATTTATATATAAAATTTTATTTTAGCTCAGCTACGAAATATAAAATAGGCTATTTTTTATTCTTAAACTTTATAAATATGAAAAATAAGGCCGCTAGCAACCAAATAAAAAATAAAACTAAACATAAATAAAAAGTAGTATCTTTTATTTCCCAGAGGGATAAAGCTCTTTGCCAAATAGCCCCTAAATAACTAAGCTCTCTAACATTAAAATTAATATAGGCAGTAGCCTCGGCATTATCACTAACATCGGATACAACATTTTTTGATTGCACCAATAATTGTCCTTGATAATCCCCTGCTTTTAAATTAAGGGGTAATTGTAAGTTTAAATTTATCTGCTGAGCTTTGCCTGCTTCTAAAAACAACTCCTTTGGCCATAAATGGAATTTTTCATTACTATTATTTTTGTCCAAATAAAAAAACAAATTAGTATCTAAGACTTCATCACCAATATTTATTATGGTCAATTTATCAATACTAATAATTTCCCCCGGAGAAACTACTGGGCCGACATTATATTCTTTAGCTGAAAAAATAATATTTTTAAAAGCCTTTGAGCCAGTTGGCCAAATGATTAAAAAAATAAAAACTATTATCTTAGCTAATTTGGACAAATTAAAAAAATATCTGCTTCCAAAATTATTAATCATCATCTTCCTCCTCATCGTCATCTCCCCTACCAATGTTATTATTAGTAGATGGCGGTGGAGTACTATTTAAAGTATCAGGCGAAACTGTAGATCCTATTGTCCCTATTTTATAACTAGCCAAAATATTACTAGCATTAGCTGAGTGCCCCTGAGCTGTAAAAGCTGCCGCTATATCGGCCCCACAATATTTAGTAATATTAGAGCTACCACCGGGATGAGAGCTTATGTATGAGGTGACATTATAGACATTAGATCCTACAGTTGCCCAGCAATCTGCTGATGAATTATGTTGAGCTACCAAGGCTGTAGTCAAAGTATAAGTAACTGGAATAGGAGTAGTTGGCTCGGGGCTAGTAGTATTTTGATTATTATTTACAGAATTTTTATTGGAATTTGTAGGATTATTAGAATTAGTATTAACACTAGCAGAAATACTAGTGGCCTCACCAATATAATATTTTTCTAGCAATGAATAGGCTGTGTTAGAATGATCTTTTGGTCTAGTTTTATCCATAGTAGCAAAGGCTCTAGTAGCATCTTGCCCACAATATTTAGTAATTTCATTGGCACCGCCGGGATGAGAATAAATATATTCTGTCACATTATAAATTTTATTAGAAATCAAAAGCCAACAATCATTTTGATTATTATGATTTGATAATTCAAGAGCCAAAGTACTTTTGGTGATTGTACCACTGTCATTGGTGTTCTCCAATTGATTTGTATTATTTAAATTTTTAGTAATTGCATCATCATCTTTAAATAAGCTATTAGCATAAAAAAAGCATAAGGCTGTCCAAAAAATAAAAACAAAAATAATAACAATCTTGTTCATAAATTTATATTATAATAATTTAAAGGCTTCTATATTAATATGATTTTTAGAAATATTTTCTTTCCGCAGAGCTGTGACAAAATATTCTACCATCCCCGCTGGCCCACAAATAAAAAAATCACAAGTCCTAAAATCACGAACAAAAGAACTGAGTTTAGCTATATCAAAACGACCTTCCTGTTTAGAGACATAAGTAGTCAATTTAAAGTTTGGACAACTGGCCTCCATTTTTCTTAGCTCGTCTGCTTCGGCTAAATCATCTTCAGATGATACTACATAAAAAATATTTACCTGGCTAGCTTCAGTTGGACAAGAAACATATGATTTGGCCATAGCTATAAAAGGCGTAATACCAATTCCCCCAGCAATCCAAACCTGATGACTATTTTTATTCGCTCTATCACCAAAATTGCCATAAGGGCCATCTAACTTAGCCAAACTACCAGCTGTAAGGGTAGATAATCTAGCTGTATAATCACCCAATATTTTAGCGATTATAGCTAATCGACCATCTGGCAAAATATGAGCCACAGAAAAAGGGTGCTCTTCGCCTTTTTTTATATCTGGAAAAGATACAAAAACAAATTGACCAGGCTGACAAGCTATTGTTTTTTTAAGTGGCTTTAATATAATCTTAACAGTATTTTTACTAGGGTTGGTGACACTCTCCACCAAAAAAGATTTAGTCTTGATACCATATTCTATCAAAAATAATCTAGCCAAATAAAGCAACACGCTGGTAGAAATAAGTATCATATAATACCAAGCTAAAGCCTCCATTCTTTTGATATCACTATCTATCAAAATAGCATGCATGCCCCCCAACATTAAAGGTACAGCCAAGAGACTATGTAATGATTTGAGTCTTTCGTAACGTAGGCGCCAAAAAAAAGTCATAACAATCAAAAACATGAATATAATAATAGACAGATAGCCAAAAACAAAAGATATTTCCGTCCAATAAAGAAAAATGCTCAGTGGTGCCTGACTGGAGAGTGGCAAAAGTCTAAAAGCCAAAAATATTGGATGCAAAATTATCAAAGTAAAAGAAATTGTGCCTAAGTAGCGATGAATATTTAAGACTTTGGGCAGGCCATAAAAAAGCTTGTCCAACCACACAAAACGAGAAGCCAATAATAAAGAAAAGGCAAAAGCTGACAAGCCTATCAAAGCAGTTAATTTGCCTAAAGTAGTAAATAAAGCTGACCAAGGATAAAAAGCCTGACTAATGGGAATATTGCTATATAAAATAAAAATCGGAACTATTATTAATAGTATTACTATTAATAAACTAAAATATGATATAAAACTTTTTTTATTTATCATAAAATAATAAACTATAAGGCTTTATTAATTTTTAATAATTTCTCAATAACTTCATTTCTCTCTGGCATGCTACGAGCATGAAGTATAGAAAATATTTGATTGCCTTTTTTAAATACTGCCGTACGCTGAGCTTCAATTAAAAAACCAGTTTTAGCAGCATCAAGACCATAAGCCATTAAACTATAATTACGATTAACTACTGCTATCTCACTCTCTGTACCATCAGGATTATTAGCATAAATTGTATATTGACCTTTGGCGCTAGCCTCCACTATAGCTGCTTTAGAAAAGGCTTCTTGAGCAATTTTGGCCATTTCTTTGGCAGTAGAAACATTACTGGCATCCAGACCAGCAATATCATAAAATATTGTTTTTTCTAATCCTAGCTCTTTGGCTTTAGCATTCATCTGAGCTACAAAATCTACCCGTGACAATCCACTTGATTCAGCTAGAGCCACTGCTGATTGATTAGATGAAGCTAGTAGCATCGCTACCCACAAATCATAAAAAGAAACTTTTTGTCCTGCTTCTATAGCTACCTCACTAGTCTTATCCTCGCCAACATATTCTTTGGGATAATTTATTTGCTCTGGAGTAATAGTTATTTCCTTATCCCAATCTGGATCAAGATCTAAAAGTACCAAAGCCGTCATTAGTTTGGACAAAGAGGCAATTGGTAAAATCTTATCTTCAAAATAACCTTCTTGAAAAACACCATCTTCATATCTAGCATAAGAGACATCATCAAATGAATAACTAGAAACTATTTGCTTGTCACTGACTGGTATCTGATCTAAATCACTATTGCTAATACCCAAAGATAATTCTCTCATAATATCATAAGCTGCTCTACCATCTTTGAGATAATATCTGATACCAGTGTCTGGATGGACATACCAAGCTTCACCATGAGATTCTACTTGTAATAAAATATAACCCTTTAATCTTTCGGTTAGTTTACGGTCATAAGCTTGACCACTGGCTGTTTTTATTTTTGCCAAGTCTTTATTGCTTATTCCTAAACTATATTTTCTCATAATATCATAAGCCGAGGCTCCATCTTTGAGATAATATCTAGTTTGCTCTACTGGGTGAACATACCAAGCTCGGCCATAGCTTTCTACCTGTAATAATATTTTTCCGGCTAATTTTTGCGACAAATCAGGACTAGCCGCTTTAGTTGCCAGTGGCCAGAAAAATTGACTAATAATAATGACTAATAATGCTTTATTCATAGCTTAAATAATAACATAATATAAAAATTGTTCAAAACATAGCCTAATGGGTTTTATAAAAACATATCTGACTCAATTTTAAAAAAGGTTTTTGTTTAAAAACCTTTGAAAAAAAATAAAAATATTATTCGCTTCTCAAAGCATCAACTGGATCTAATCTACTAGCTTTATAGGCTGGATAAAACCCAAAAAATATACCAACCACTACTGAAAAACCAAAACCTATAATTGGTCCCCAGTAAGAAAAGGCTACGGCCATTATATTAAATTTGGAAAAAATAGGTATAATAGATGAGCCTAAGGCTATCCCCAAAAATCCCCCTATCATAGACAAAATGACTGACTCTAATAGAAATTGTCCTAAAATATCCTCCTGCTTACCGCCAATGGCTTTGGCAATACCTATCTCCTTGGTTCTCTCAGCTACTGTCACAAACATTACATTCATAATACCAATACCCGAAACCAAAAGTACTATGGCGGCTACTGATGTGAGCAAAATAGTCATCAGTGCCGCTGACTCTTGAGCCGCACCGACCATAGCTCCAGCATCCATAATTCTAAAATCATCAGCGGCGCTATCTTTCAATTTATGTTCGGCTCGCAAAGCGGCTGTTACTTCTTCAGTGGCTATTTCTACATTATCTACATCATCAGCCAAAGAATAAATCATGATCTGAGAATTGGCACCCAAAACACTTTTTTCAGCTGTGCTAATAGGGATAAATATAGAATCGTCCATTGATGTTGGCCCCATACTACGACCAGTCTCTTTGACTACTCCCACAATCTGAAATTGTTTACCAGCTATCTTGGCTGTTTGACCTATAATATTATTCTTATCCAAAGCTAAGGTGCTTATCAGGCCACTACCAAATATTACCTTCTTAGCATTATCTAAAATATCCTGTTCAGAAAAAAACTGTCCCGTGTCAATCTCTATACTAGATATACCAAAATAATTACTCTCCACGCCTATAGCATTGGCCGAAGCACTATCAGAATTAACAGATAGAGTGACATTGGCTTGCATCACGGATGATGATTGAGAAATATGAGGAGAATTGGCTAATATAATCTTGGAATCACTAGTAGACAATTTGGAACTACCTGTTGATTCACGTCCTTGCATTTTCATCACTATAATTGAATCTGCCGACAAACCTTGGAACTGGTCACTAACAGATTGCTGAGCACCTTGGCCAATGGCAAAAACCGCAATAACCGTTGATACACCAATGATAATACCGAGCATAGACAAAAAACTCCTAGTTTTATTACTAAGTAAAGATTCAAAAGCCATTTTGACAATTTCAAATTTCATACTAATAAGTGCTAGTCAACTGATAATTATTATCTATGACCTTACCATCTTTCATATAAATAATGCGGTCTGCATATTTGGCTACTTCAGCTGTATGGGTCACCATGATGATAGTTTTATTATTATTTTTAAGCTCTACAAATATTTTCATTATTTCTAAACCTGAGCTAGAATCAAGTGCCCCTGTCGGCTCATCCGCCAACAAAATATCTGGATCATTCATCAAAGAACGACAGATTGATACCCGCTGTTGTTGACCACCTGACAACTCTGTCGGCTTATGATTAGCCCTATCAGCTATATTGACACTTTTCATCAATTCCAAAGCTTTAGCTTCACGAGTTTTCCTATCTTGCCCAGCATAAAGAGCTGGCAAAGAAATATTTTTTAAAGCACTCAATCTAGAAAAAAGGTTAAATTGCTGAAAAATAAAACCCATTTTTTTATTTCTGATATAGGCCAAAGTATAATCATCTTTTACCTGCCCAATATTTTCCCCTTCCAAAAAATACTGCCCACTTTTCAAAGGGTGCAGACAACCTATAATATTTAATAGTGTTGTTTTACCGCAACCAGATTCTCCCATTAAAGCTACAAATTCTCCTTCCTTAATATCCAAATCAACACCATTTAATACTGGCACTTCTTCCGTATTGGCTAAATAATATGACTTATGTACCCCTTTGAGTACAATAATAGATTTATCAGTCATAATTAGTAAGATATTGTGTCACCGTTATTTAAACCACTAATAACTTCTACATATTGACCGTCAGTAAATCCAGTCACCACTGGAATCCAGTCACCAGATTGACTAAGCACAGAAGGATTATTATTAACATTTTTGACAGCGTCCACTGGAATTATCAAAACATCTTTGGCTTCAGCAGTCACAAAATCTACAAAAGCTGTCATGCCCTCTCTGATTTGTACATCACCTTTGTTGTTTATTACTATCCTGACTAAGTAAGTGACAATGCCACTATTATCAGTTTCTGAAGTTAAAGAAATAAATGTAACTGCTCCTTCTAATTTTAATCCCTCTAAGGAATCAAAAGTAGCATAAGCTATTTGACCATTTTTTATATTATTTATTTCTACCTCCTCTATTTGAGCCTCTATAAACAAGGTATCATTGTTTATGATTACAGCTACTGGATCACTGGTGCTGTTATCAACAATAATATCCCCCGTTTTATAATTTAACATCGCCACCTCTCCATCAATAGGTGAAATAATAGTAGCTTGCTCTAGGTCTAATTGAGCTTTTTCCAAACTAATACTAGCTGACGTCAACTTGGAGTTGGCTGAATTTTTTTCTGATGTAGTCAAGGGAGCTAATAATTCTTGATAATCGCGTTTGGCTTGTTCCAAACTTAATTCTTTGGACTGCAAACTAGCCTCCGCATTTTTTATATTTCTATCAGCTTCAGCCAGAGCATTATCATAATCTATAATATAATCTGCTAAACCATCTTTAGCTTCATCAACAGCCGTTATTTTGCTGTTCAAAGTAGTAATTTTTGTATTAATAGCCGAGCGGTTACTATCAATAGTGCTTATAAAAGTATCCAAAGAATTTTGAGATAAATCTGTGGAGGTAATAGTGGCATCTAAAACCAATTTCATTCTATAAAGATGATCCTCAAAAATTTCTAAAGTTTCTAGAGTCTGCTCTGCGGCTATATCAATATCAAAATAATTAGAACTATTATTCAAATATATAACTAAATTATTTAAAATTTTCAAGCTATCTCTAGCTTGAATATATGTGGTCTGAGCTTGACTAAGTGTAGTGCTATCTTTAGCTCCTAATAAATTTTCATAAGCATCATTTAAATGCTCGTCATCTACACCGATAATCTCATCTGAATTTCTCAGAATAGAATTAAAACTAATATTAGTTGATTTGAGGGTATCCACTAAAGCATCATAAGCATCATTAACATCTTGACTACTTAGCTCATCTTTATTTTCATCCAGATTATTTTTAGCATTTCTGATGCTCTCTTCTGCCGACTGTTTAGTATTAGCTAGAGATATTTGAGCCTGAGTCAAAGAGATTTCAGCTGTAGTAATTTTGTCTTTGGCAGTAGCTATTTCACTATCACTAGCCCCAGCTATAATTTCATTGTAATCAGCCAACACTGCTAGATAACTAGCATAAGCGTTTCTGACGCTCATCTCCAAAGTAGATGTTTTTACAGTCGCTATCTTATCACCTTTCAAAATTTTATCCCCTTCTTTTACAAACACTTGCTCAATTTCTAGATTGTCCCCACTAACTGAAAAAGATAATTCTACTCCATCCTCTGCTACCACCTTACCATCTGATTCGATAGCTATACTCAAATCGTCTTTTTTAACAGACCATATTTTTTGTTCTGTGACTACCTCTTGCTTATTATTTTTATTAAAAAAATAATAGACCAGACTGAACGCTAGCAAAATAATAATAAGAGCTAAAATTGTTTTTTTACCAAATTTAAATTTAAATTTTTTTCTAGCTTGTTTACTTTCCTCAATTATAGAAGTCATGTTATTTACAAATTAATTGATTATCACAAACTCTGCTATATTACGATCTTCAATATCTTTGTTAAGCCAAATCATTAGAGTCTGATTGGTTTTGATATCCAGTAAAGTAGCCTCGGTCATTTCTCCATTAACATTTGTCAACATTTTTATACCCACTGGTATAGTCACCTTAGCTTCACCTGTAGACATACTCTTCATCATTGCCAAACGACTTTCTTCGTCCATATTAGCTCTATTCCCAGTACCTCCACCCATACCTGGTCTCATTCCAGCACCTCCCCCAAAGCCAGCTACTGGAGCTTGTTTACTTTCTTCATTATCATTTCCTATAAGCTGCTCGTCTGGTATTTCTTCTCTATTTGGCATGTTTAATTCTAAGATTGTTACTTCATTGCCAATTACATTTGAAACCAAACCTCGCATATTTGGTTCTTCTTCTGGCCTGACAAAATCTGGCATATTATTATCTGATTTAACATTTTCAGGATTTAAGGCTTGATTATCATTAGTTTGGATACCACAGCCTGATAACAAAATGACTAATAAAAAGCTCAAAAATAGCGATTTTTTCATATTTTTATTTAATTATATTATTCTACTACCTAATACGTTAATTGACGGAATATCTTTCATTATTATGAAAACAAAAATCACCCCAACATAGGTCGCTTAGGGTGATTTTTAAAAATATTTTTTAACTACTACTCAGTAGTCTGGCCGTCGAAATCTTCTTCATTGGCTTCGGCTTCTTCTTTGGTAGCTCTGACAATCCCATCTTTATGATGAGCTGGGGAATAAATAGTATAAAGTTTCAAATCCTCAGTCTCTGAAGTATTGATTATGTTGTGCTGAGCTCCGGCTGGTACTACTACTGCTACTCCGTCTGACAGGGCATATTCATGGCCATCAATAATACATTTGCCCTCACCACTTTCAAAACGGAAAAATTGATCATTGTCAGCATGAATTTCTTGACCAATTTCTGATTTTGGAGCGATACTCATCAAAACTAATTGGCTATGTTTTGAGCTGTAGAGCACCTGACGAAAATTTTTATTGGCCAGAGTCTCCTGCTCAATGTTAATACTAAATCCTTTCATAGTTTTTATATTTTAAAAAGTTAATTAAACTTCATATCATACCAATCTAAATTGTATTCTTTTTGTATCAAAGTGCGCTCGCCATCATTCCATGTTTTATGATTTTCTAATTCCAATAATTTAATACCCTCTTTCACATGATCTTCACTTTGCCCTTCAATTTCTATAAAAGGCGGCATATTAGGATATTTGTCTATATCAAAACGCCATTCTTTATAATTCCAAGAGATTCGATCTTTTTCCTGATGAGCATAAGGTTCCAGACCGATTTCTTCAAAAAGATCCCCCATAGATTCAGGCTGAAGTAATGCAAAATTAATTTCTTTATGCCTACGAGCAACTCCCAAAATATCTGACTTAGCTTTCCAAGTAAGTTCAGAGCTACCGTCACTGCGGGAACGAATTCGTAAAAACCAAGGATCTTGTCCCTCAATCACGCCTTTCAATCTATACCAATCAACTACAAAACGAGTATCTTGAACTTTTATTGCGCCTAATTTTAACAATATATCATTTATCTTTATAGTATCAATATCCAAGACCTTAGTTTCAATTTCTTGAGCCATAAAATATTTATAATCTAAATAAATTAATACTACTTATAGTATAGCAAATAATAAATTTTAGAGCGATTTTAATAAGTTACTATTTTTATAAAGTGTCCTTTGTTTACCCAATCGGCATGTTTTTGTAGCTCTTCTTTAAAAGTTGGAAACTCTTCGCTAACTCTTTTTAATCTGTCTTCATCTATGATAAATTTTGGGTCTACAAAACGTAATTTATTTTTTGCATAAAAATCATAATTTTCGGAATCAGAAATAATTTCGAATTTAGGATTCAATTTTTCAAGATAGCTAATTACCTCTTTATGCCCAGACTCTTTTAGTTTATTATAAACAAAATTGTCATCAGTAAATAAATCATCTTGGCTAATAATTTTTTCTTTTAAAGCTACCTTAATAGCGTCTGCTAAAACTTGGAAAAGCGCTATCTCCATTGGATGAGACCAATATTTATAATCCATTTCCAAAAAATCTTTGGCAAAATCTAAGGCAAGGTTTTTATCACTAAAAATAATTTCATTATTAAAAACTCTTAAACTATTTATATAACTTTTAATATTTTTTATGTTATTATCTCCCATACCCAGCCTATCTCTTAAAGAATAGTCAATTCTATCCGCACACAAGTCTGGCAATTTTCTTTCCAAAATAGGAAAATTTTTTTCATCCAAAATTCTACTCAAATCAAAATTATATTTTTTCAAAATATCTGGAATTTCAGAATTTTTTATAATACCCTCATGGAATTTCTCATGAAACTCATGGTCTTTGTTTTCAAAAACAAAATCAATAACATGCGAAAAAGCAGTATGTGGAACATCGTGAAGCAATCCTGCTATTTGTTCTTCCAAAGGAGCTTTTAAAAATCTTAACAAAAGCATCACTCCTAAAGAGTGCTCATAACGACTAATTAACTTCGGCAAAACATACTGCGACGCACCAGCCTGATTGATACCCTTGAGTCTTAAAACCGGTTTAGAAGCAATGAGCTCCAACAAGACTTCGTCTTGTATATCAAATGTTCCGTAAACTCTATCTTTAATAATCATATTTTAACTTTACACTCAAAAACTCCTAAAATCAAGCAACAAAATATTAATAAATAAACTATTTTAATATATATAATTCTAAAACTAAAATCGGCTTTCGTAAAAGCCGATTTTATAATCCTCTAATCTAGAAGTCCTGCTAGGTGCAGGAGATAGAGAAATAGTCCACTCGAGACAATAAATATTGCCCAACCAAGGCTTAATCCGACTGGAGAACCCCACTCATCCCATCTTGATCGGCGAGATTTTCGCTCTAGCCAATACCTTTGATCGGCGGTCAAACTAAGCTTGTCGTCTTCGTTTTTATCCATAAAAAAATATAATAAAAATTTGAGTTATATTATCCAATCGACCATTTATTTTTTGGATAATTTGGGGCTCTTGATTTTTGTTGATTGGGACCCCTTTTGTTGTCTCAAGAGCAAGACGGAGTGCAAATTCCAATATTTAATATATTAACTTATTTTTTATTTAGTAGCAAATATAGGTACAGAGGCCTCAGATTGGTCCTAGTGCATGACAAAGTATCATTATAATAACGATAAATACATATTGACAAACGATAAATAACAGTTTAAGATACCTATATAAATAGTTTAAAGAATTAATTATGAAAAAAAGCTCAACAATATTTCTTCAGGTAGTCATTGTGCTTATCGGCGTCGTGGCACTAGCTATCCTGATCCGCTTTCCTTTGACTGAAGGGAGAGCTGCAAATTTAGACCTTCTGAGTATCTACGCTGATCCCTTTCTGATATATGGCTATCTAGCTTCTATCGCATTTTTTGTTGCCCTGTATCAGGCTTTCAAATTACTCGGATATATCGGGCAGAATAAAGTATTCTCACTAAACTCTGTGAAGGCCTTAAGGACTATAAAATATTGCGCAATCATACTGAGTTTCTCAATCGTGATAGCGGCAATATATATAAGGATATCTTATGGGATATCTCCTGCTAAAGATGATGATCCAGCGGGCTTTATTGCTATGTGTATTGTGACTACTTTTATTTCCATTGTAATCGCTACTGCCGCGGCTGTGTTTGAAAGCCTTTTACAAAGCGCTATAGATATAAAATCGGAAAATGATTTAATAGTATAATAAATAAATTTTATGAAAAAAGGAACAACATTATTTTTAAAAATAGTTATTGCTCTCATAGGAGCCGCGGTACTAGCTCTGGGTATTACCTTTACGATAGCCGTGGCAGATGAGGATGGGAAAATGTATATTCCCATGTTAATAGTAATGTATGTAACGGCAATACCGTTTTTTTTCGCGTTATATCAATCGCTGAAGCTACTCGGCCATATCGATAAGAACATAGCCTTCTCGGAATTGTCAGTTAAGGCATTGAGGAACATAAAATATTGCGCAATTGCAATCAGTGTCTTGTATGTTGCAGGCATGCCCCTTTTAGTTTTTGTAGCTAATAAAGACGATGCCCCTGGTGCAGTAGGGTTTGGACTAATTTTTACTCTCGCCTCGATTGTAGTAGCAACCTTAGCGGCCGTGCTTCAAAGGCTTATACAGCATGGATTAGATATGAAGTCAGAGAATGATTTAACAGTATAAAAATATATGGCAATAATAATTAACATCGATATAATGTTGGCGAAGAGAAAAATGAGTGTCACCGAACTGGCCGACAAAGTCGGAATAACTATGGCTAATATCTCAGTCCTGAAAAATGCTAAAGCTAAAGCTATTCGTTTATCAACCTTGGAAGCAATTTGCAAAGCCTTGGAATGTCAACCGGGAGATATTTTAGAATATAAAGATTAAAAAATGCTGAGCTTTATTTTACGATAAATCCTTTTTGCTATGGAGTTCCTATCCTTCTACTTCCACATTAAAACCTCCGTAGGCCATGCGCTGCATATCAAATGGCATAGAAAAATCTTTTGTGTCCTTATACTTTTCGTCCATCTCAGCCATCACCTTTTTGTTTACCTCGTCTCGATGCTGTTTGGACTCAAACACAATAAATGAAAACCATACAGTTTCGTCTGCATTTGCTTTGGCTAGCTCAGTAAACGCAAGTGGCTTCATACCGCCTGTTTCTTTGGGCTCAAGATCGTCACCCTTGCATTCATAATATTCAAGTGCACCATGCTTCATCCACATATCGCGGCCTTCGCTAGCCATCTTTGTATATTCCTGTACTTTGTCTTTGGGAACTACTAGTACAAACCCGTCTATATATTTTGACATATTATTTTTTATCTTAATAATTAACTAAATTTAGTTTATCAAATTATCCTTTGAAAAGCTAGAATCGTTATAATGCAAACAAATTTTTTTGTTAAGCTTTAATTATCTACAGCTAATAATTACTGCCCAAACAAAAAACACTTCACTTAATGTGGTGTTTTTTTGATTTTTTATTTTATAGCGACCGGCATCTCGCCGAAGCCTCTGGCGAAGGCGGATGGCGGAAGGTGAGGGATTCGAACCCTCGGAGGTTTTGACACCTCACACGCTTTCCAAGCGTGCGCACTAGACCACTATGCGAACCTTCCATTTAAAAAAAATGCTACTAAACTAAGTGTATTAACTACTCTGTCTGCCTGTGGTAGCTAGAGTAAGAAGGGGCCACCCCCGCAGAGCAGGATGCCGCCTGTGGCGGCATCTGCGAAGCTTTCAAATACGAACTCTATTATAAATTTTATTGCCCCATTAGTCAATATACAAAATACTTGATCTAAATATTAAACCCCTGTTTGACTAAACAAAGTGACACAAGGTAAAATAGACTATATTAATTATATAATATATAAATATGTTTGAAATATTTGTAGTAATTATCCCTTTATTTTTAATAATTTTTGCTAGCGCTATTTTTAGTTACTTCCACAAGCTAGATACCAGCTGGCAAAAAGTTCTCAATTCTTTTGCTCTAAATATTGGTCTACCGGCTTTGATATTTTCATCTTTAGCTAAAGTGTCGCTGCAAGGAAAATTTGATATTATTTTAGCTAATTCTCTATTTTTACTACTGAGTTTTACTCTAGTCTATGTTTTTGGAAAAATTCTAAAAATCAAAACCAAGACTTTAAAAACATTATTTATCTGTTTAGCCTTTGGTAATATTGCTTATTTAGGTATCCCAGTTTTAACTCAAGTATATGGTCAAAAAATATTACCGGAATTAAGTCTGATTATTGGTGTCCACCTTTTTTGGCTCTTTACTATTGGCTTAGGATTTTTGGATTATGATATTTCCAAACCACAAAGTTGGATTGGCAAATTATTTCACCAGAAAAGCAAAGAAGATATTATCAAACACATTGGTCTGGATTTAATAAAAAATCCAATAATCATTGCTATTTTATTGGGACTACTAGTAGCTGCATCTCATATTTCTCTGCCCAAAATTATCACGACTCCGATAGAGATGCTATCTGCTTCTGTCAGCCCCATAGTTTTAATAGTGATAGGTCTGTTTATTGTTCAATCCAAGCTTGGACAGCTCAAAGAATGGCTACCAGTTTTGGCTTTCACTGCCATTACTTTATTTATATCACCGTCTATATTTTATTATGGGCTCAAAATATTTACTTCTGATCTAACAAAATATACTCCTTCTATTATAGAAGTAGCTATGCCACTAGCTATTACTCCTTTTGCCTTGGCTGATAAATTTGACTTAGATAAAAAATTTATTGCGCGAGCTATAGTACTAAGTACTATACTTTCTATTATTACTATTCCGCTTTGGATTAGTATCTTATAAATACACAAACAAAATAAAAGCCCCTACTAAGAGGCTTTTTGTTTTATTTATTTTTTTGATATTAATTATTTATTAATAAATTTACAAAAGATCTGCTAGACTCTCCAAAATATCCCGTGCCTGAAATAAGATTTAAGGGGCTTAAAATATCTTTTTGATAATAATTTTGAAATTTTATAAGGGCTTGATAAGTCAGCTGCCCAAAAAATTCTGTTTCCTGACCAGGTGAGCCAAGACCTGCCTCGGCTAATTTGAAATTATTATCATTTAAAAACTTTTGTAATCTTTTCACATCTTGACCAATATCTCTAAATCCTAAATTCTTTAAAAATTGAAAATTAGCCACCACTTTTATAACTTCGCCACTTGGATAATCATCTAAATTATCTACTTCTACAACATCTGACCACTGATAATCAAAATGAAAAAAAGTATACTCATTAAAAATTGGTCTTTTATAACCCGACTCTATCAAATAAACGGCTGCTTTATTTTTTTCTTTAACTAAATCTCCATCTGAAAAAATATTAGGCTCCGTTGGAATATCTGTATCAACATCTGGTTCGTCAGGAGTATTGTCTATTGGCTCATCAATATTGTCATCTAGCTCGTCAGGAGTATTATCTGTGTCGGGGGTATTATCAGGCGGCGGATAAAATGTCCCGCCACCACCTGGTGATACTTTGAACCAACCCGTATTGGTATTAGTCAAAGTTACTTCACTATCATAGGCAAACTCTACTATACTGTCCAGATTTGTCTGATTGCTGTTTTCAACATTTAGATAATCTATAGTCCGACCAGAGCTAGCAATATTGATATTGAAACGGTTAGTGTCATCACTGGAATTTAAAGTTAATAGACCACCGCTTTTACCTCGCAAGGTAGTACTGCCAGTGATAGTAGTAGTAGAAGCCGGCCAAAATAAAAGTTCTTGAGTATTAGTAAAAGCACTACAGTCTTTAACAAAATTATAAAAAGTAGTGTCACCTCTCAGTGTTTGTTTATTGTTTGGTGAGGCCAGGTCCGCATTATCAAAAGTGATGATATTATTGCCATGAGTGAAACTACCATAATTTGTCCAATCACCAGCTAAAGTAATTGCTTCGCCATTAGCGTTTAAAGTAGCATTGGCATTAATGACTATATCATTATTAATATCAAAATTTATGGTAGAAGTAGCTGACACAGATACACTCTTAGTATTGGTGCCATCACCAATAGTCAAATTATAAAAATTAAAATCAACTTCATCACTTTCCTCTATCACTATCTCTACATCATCATTGCCAATAAATTGTACTGTTCCACCAGTCACAGCAAAACTAGCCCCATCATCTATATACATAATACCATAACCACTATGTCCAGGTCCTTCAATAGTAATAGTCCCTCCTGATATGTCAGCTACTGAACCACTATTTTGATGCCACCTAGCAGCCACATCTGGTGTTATATTATCTGCACCTAAAATAATATTACCACTAGCCATAGTCAAAGTAGAACCACTATTTAATAAAATCACTCCGGGCACAGTGATATCATTGCCATTAGTAATAAACTCCCCTGTATACATTTGTAAATCTCGCAAATGCAAATCTGAATTAGCTATCACGGTACTTGCACTTGTGCCTAAATCTATATCTAACTCCGCCAAAGTTGTACTAGTACCTAAAAAATTATTAGCTCCAGTAATAGCCATAGTAAAATCTCCTGTACCATTTATAGTAAATACTGGATGCCCCGAACCTCCATAGACAAAAGTATTATCACCTGATATAGCCACGTCACCAGAAACAGTAGTATAGCCATCTGACCAATTGCTAGCTCCAGCATCAGCGGTAATTGTATAGTCATTATCTACTTCAATAGATGAAGTACTTTCATCCATGACGATGTTACCACCATTTTTGGTAAAATTATGCCTGACTTTCAAAAAACCAGCATTAAAATCCAAAGTGCCACTAGTTAAAATAAAATCATTATCTACTTCCATATCTGGAGTCAGTCCGGCGAAATTGACAGCCAAAGTCATAGTGCCACCATCTAAAACCACATCATAAAAATCATCATTGGTGGCATTAGTAGCACCAATAGTGTGAGTACCACTACCATTAAAAGTAACTTGGTTATTGTCATGGACATAAGTACTATTGTTTGTCCAACTGCCAGCGACTAGAATATCTTCACCGTTACTATCGAAAGTGGCATTACTATTAATAGTCAAAGCACCATCTAAATCCAAAGCTAAAACAGTGCTGGTATTAATACTAACTGTCTTAACATTTGTACCATCACCCACACTAATATTATATAAATTAAAATCCGCATCATCTACCTCAGCTGAATACAATGCTGCACTATCGTCGCCAATAAAACTAAGTGTGCCCCCAGTTGGCGTATAAGCCGAACCATTTTGAAAATAAGCTGCTCCATAAGTGGCATTACCAGGTCCTTCTATAGAAATAGTGCCCCCCGTGATATTTTCTGTAAAACCTGATTCAATATGATAAATAGCATTCCCTCCTGGGGCTGCATTGTCCCGCCCTAAAGTAATGGTAGAATTTGCCATTTGCAATTTACCGCCAGCTTGACCAATAAATAAACCATCCATATCCGCAGTAATGCCATCACTGAGCGCTAGAGTGCCTTCATAAACTTGTACATTATAAAGCTGAACACTACTGGTAATAGTAATAACATCGCTAACTGAGTTCATAATTATATCCAGCTCTCCAATATTAGCCGCTCGGCCAATATAATTTCCGCTACCCGAGACTGTTATATTTTTTGTGCCTGTCCCATTGATGGTCAAGACTGGATAGCTAGCACCACCCATTTGAAAAGTATTATCGCCACTAACTACAAAATTACCTGAAGTCACAGTAAAATACCCCACACTAATAACAAAACTACCACCACTGATACTAGTATCACCTGTTACTTCAAAATAATCACCATTATTATTCATCTCAATAGTACCGCCGGCTTTAGTAAAACCGCCAGTGATAGTCAGACCATTGGTATTCATATCCAAAGTGCCTGTATAATCACTTTCCATATTAAAGCCAGCAATAGTTCTACCAGGATTAATATCCAAATCTAGAGAAGCATTTGACACTGCCCCATCAAAAACTACTATGTCTGTAGCGCCTGGCACACCACCGGCACAATTTGTCCAATTCAAAGCATCATTCCAAATAGCTGTATTATTACCATTGGACCAAGTACAAGTAGCCGCTTGTGTTTTATTAACAAAAACACCAAGTGCTCCTAAAAACATTGTTATTATTATGCCAGTAGTAATTATATTTTTAAGCATATTATTTATATTTCCCAAACTTCCATCTAAGCCTCTAATTTTTATTATTATAACATAAATTATACAAATTAAACATAAACGAAAAAAACCCCTTGCCAACTGGCAGGGGGCTTTTTGCTTATCTTATTTTTTTCTTTTTTTCTTTTTGGACTCTGTTTGTTTAATAGCAATCATGGTTTTAATCACTGAGTCAGGATTGAGCGATATACTATCAATACCCTCTCTGACCAAAAATTGAGCGAAGTCTGGAAAATCAGATGGTGCTTGACCACAAAAACCAATCTTGCGTTTATTTTTTTTGGCCACGGCTATCACTCGACTAACCAATTCTTTGACGGCATCATTTCTCTCATCATAGACATGAGATACTAACTCACTATCACGATCAACTCCCAAAGTCAGCTGAGTCAAATCATTGGAGCCAATAGAAAAACCATCAAAAATTTCACAAAACTTATCGGCTAAAATAACATTAGACGGTATCTCACACATCACATACACTTCCAAACCATCAACACCACGCTTTAAACCATTATCAGCCATAATCTTCAAAACTTTTTTACCTTCTTCTACCGTCCGACAAAATGGCACCATTATTTTTAAATTATTTAAACCCATTTCTTTACGGACTTTAACCAAGGCTTTACACTCTAGCACAAAAGCTGGTAAATATTTTGGACTATAGTAGCGACTAGCCCCACGCCAGCCAATCATAGGATTTCTTTCCTCTGGCTCAAATTGTGCCCCACCAATTAAACTAGCATATTCATTTGATTTAAAATCAGACAACCTAATAATCACATCTTTTGGATAAAAAGCAGCCGCAATGCGAGCTACACCCTCAGCTAATTTATCTATAAAAAATTGTGACTTGCTCTGATAGGCGGCGGTAGCCTCTTCAATAATACTAATTACTTTTGGATCTTTAACTTTAGAAAAATTTAGCAGAGCCAAAGGATGAATACGAATATAATTGGAAATAATAAATTCCTCACGCGCTAAACCAACACCTTCATTGGGAATGAATGATTGGCTCATGGCCATTTCTGGGTTGCCAATATTCATCATGATTTTAGTTTTTGATTGTTTGAAATTCTTAAGATTAGTCTTCTTTACTTCATATTTAAGTAAGCCATTATAAACAAAACCTTTTTCTCCTTCAGCGCAAGAGACTGTGATGTTTTGACCATTTTTTAATTTTTCAGTGCCATTTTTGGTGCCGACCACGCAAGGGATACCTAACTCCCGTGAGATAATAGCGGCATGACAAGTGCGGCCACCAGAATTGGTGACAATCGCACTAGCAATTTTCATAATTGGTTCCCAATCTGGATCAGTCATTTCAGTTACCAGCACTTCGCCCGCTTTAAATTTATCTATATTTTTGGCATCTTTGATAATATGCACTTTGCCCTGACCAATTTTATTACCGACTGAAGCACCAATCACGGCAATTTTACCTCTTTCTTTTATAATATATTCAATCAAAGTATTTGGATCATCTTGAGAGCGCACTGTTTCTGGACGAGCCTGAACAATAAACAGCTTATTGCTGCGACCATCTTTGGCCCACTCCATATCCATTGGTTTTTTGTAATGATCCTCAATTTGAGCAGCCCAGGAGGCTAGCTGTAAAATTTCTTTATCTGACAGGGCAAATCTAGTTTGATCACTTTTCGCCACTGGCATATTTTTGACATTGCTCTTGGCTTTGGCATCATAGACCAACTTCTTGCTTTTTAAGCCCACGGTTTTACTAATAATTGGTTTAAAACCTTTTTTCAAAGTTGGCTTAAAAACATAATATTCATCTGGGTTGACCATACCTTGCACTATATATTCACCCAAACCATAAATAGCATTGATGAGCACTGTACCTCTAAAACCAGATTCGGTATCAATGGAAAACATCACCCCCGAGGTAGCCAAATCACTACGCACCATTTTTTGGACAGTGATAGAAAGTTTGACTTTAAAATGGTCAAAACCTTTGTCCGTGCGATAAGAAATAGCCCTGTCTGTAAAAAGAGAGGCCATACATCTACGACAAGCATCCAACAGTTCTACTCCCCCTTCAATATTAAGATAAGTATCTTGCTGACCAGCAAAAGAAGCATCTGGTAAATCCTCAGCAGTAGCTGACGAGCGGACAGCCACGTCAACATTTTTTACTCTAAATTCTTGTGATAATTTTTTGTAATCAGCAATAATTTGGGCTTTCAAATCTTCTGGAAATTCTGCTTTTAATATTGCCTCTCGCACAGCCTTGGCTCGAGCTTGTAAATTATGAATATCTTTAGTATTCAAGTCTTTCAAGATTTCTTTGATTTGTTTTTTAACACCCGTAGTAGTAATAAAATAATCATAAGCCTCAGCCGTCACTGCAAAACCATTAGGAATAGGCACACCTTTTTTACTGAGCTTAGAATACATCTCACCTAAAGAAGCATTTTTGCCACCCACACTAGGGACATCTTTAATACCAATTTCTTTAAACCACAAAATAAATTTTTTCTTTTTTGCCATAATATTATTTATATTCTAAACCTCTGCCTAGCACTAGACAAAAAATTATAGAATTAATTTTAATATTTAATTTTTATATAAAACACGAAACTAAAACTTCATCTTCTTGGCATAGCGACCCAAAAATGGCATTTCCCAAAAATTACCACTAAGAGCATTTATTATTCCTAGTATAGCCAAAAACATAACTAAAGCCCCTAAGGCCCACCCAATAATTGGTACTGGGAAAAGCCAAGACAATAGTACTTCTGCCACAAACAATAACAAGCCCTGCTTGGCATGAAACTTTGCTAACTTAGATTTTCTTCTAAAAATTAATGGTACTAGACAAAGCACCCAAATATAGCTAAGAGCGGCCATGGTACCATTTTCTTCTAAATCCTTGTCTGCCTGGCTAGATTCTTGGCCGGCAGATTGTTTATCTACTTCCATATTATTTTTTGTCTCGAGCTAGACCAGTACTGAGTGCGGCCAAAGTGTCGAGAAATTAATTACTTATCTAACTATATTATAAAGCAAAATGCAAAAATTTGATACTCCGCTCTAATTTTTAAATTTTTTCAAGAGAATTAGTAAACAAATATAAAATACTATGGCTAAAATATAAGAAGATATAAAGCCAAAAAGAATAGAAACTAAGTAGAATAAGAAAAATCCCAAAGCTACCCCCAGAGAGTCAATCATATAAGCGAATGGTAAATCTTTGCTTTTTATCTTAGCTATAGCTAGTGGGAAAAATATTCCCAAGACTAAAGCTGAGGGCACTAACCAGATAATAGTAAATAACAGTTTAATAAAGATATTTGCCCCCCAAGGTATAAACTCAGACAAAAATAAAGCTATTAGCAAAATTACTGGCGTAATATTGATATATTTTTTTAATTTGGCAAAATAATAATTACCTAGTGCGTAAGCAGTAAAAAATATTAATGAAAAAATTATAAAAGTCAAAATATAATTGCCAAAAAAAGACCTCAATTTAGTGATAAAAAACAATTCACTAATTATCATAGCTGTTCCTAACAAGAAAAAGTAAAGTTTGGAACTTTTATTGCTAGCTGGGAAAATAAGTAGAGCTAAAAAGACGACAATAAATAACAAAAGAGCATAATAAATCCAAGTAGCTATATTGTCTGCCTCTGAAATATATAAAAATGGCTGATCATCTGTTATTTTTTCCGCCACTTGGAGTTCACCTTCATAAGGACGAAATATTTGCGTATCGGCATTATAAAATTTTCTTAAATCATTAAAACGAAATATATCTTTACTGACCGTCAGTATCAAACCCTGAAATGGTACCGGTAATTCGGTATAATATTCTCTTAAATCAAGTAAATAATTATCTGGCAGAGCATCTATAGTTTTGGCTATGGGCATTTGGCCAGCGGTATGAATCAAAATCAATGCTCCATCTGTCTTCAAGGATTTAAGAGCCAAAGATAAACCCTCTTCGGTATAAAGATAATTTTCTACTTCAATAAAATCTTTGGCTTTAGCGGCAAAAGTATAATCTGTCCCTTCATAAATAATATAATCATATTTATCCTGAGTGCTTTCCAAAAATTCTCGACCATCGGCATTTTGAATATTAAATTTATTGTAAGCATTATTGTTATATTCACTAAAACGCCCCTTCATCAAATCAACTACCACTGGATCAAGCTCAACAGCTGTGACATTATTGTCATCACTAAATTGAGAAACACCCATGCCCCCACCCGCCCCAATCAGTAAAATATCACCCTTTAACTTAGGATAAAGTCGGCTCCTTAATTCAAAATCTTTATTTCTATCCTGACAAGTCATCCATTGCTGACCGTAGTTATAAACGCCAGCCACACAATCATCAAAAGCAAAAATATCTATTTTGACATAAGGCGACCAAGCAGAATAAACCCGCTCTGTCCCTTCTGTATTTGGCCAAAGTAGCATGCTTTTATTTCTAAAATTTTCCAAAGCTAAATCTATTGGCCAAGCAAATAAAATTCCAATCAAAATTGTTAAAAATATTAAAAATATTTTCTTCTTCAAAATAAAAGCTGAAAAAATAAAAAATATTATAAAAAATAAAGCATTGGCCCCGATAAATTTTATAAAAAAATAAGCCAACACTTGCCCCAGAGCAAAACCAATAGTGTGATAAAAAACCAAATGGGCTATTTTACTTTGGGCAGCAATAAAAAATTGATAAATCTTGGCTATCAAAATACCCATTAGTATCATCGGCAGAGAAAGCAAAACAATAATATACAAAATAGTTACTGGCCCAGCAAAAGATAATTCTGGTAAAAATCTAAGCAAAAAAACAAACACCAACAAAACACTAAATGCTGACAGAGAGGCTATTAATTTAATTCTATTTTGCCTAATAAACTTACTTAAATAAGCCCCTAAACCTAAGGAGAATAAAGTCAGACTAACTATTATATTGACAATTAAAGTAATAGAATAAAAAGGACTGCCAATTGATAAATGCTTAATAATAGCCACCTGATAAATGGCGTTGGCTAGTCCTAGTATAAATATAAAAAACAAATAGTTTTTAATTTGTTTTTTATCTATATTTAACTTGTCTAAATCCATGATTTTCTACTGAGTTTTATTTTTGGTCAACCTAATAAACAATATCCCCAAAAGACTAATCAAAAGTACCACCCAAATTGGCTCTACCAAAAAATTAAGCCAAGCCCAAGCTGAGCGCACATAGATAATCTTTATTACTCCCAAAATAATTACTGCTGAAACAAAAGATAATATTGTGGTAATAAACATCTTGTCAGTAGGCAAAAGCCACTTGAGGCGAGCTAAAACCAACCAGACTACTATTAGTACCAAACGCCAGAGCCAAGTAGAGAAAAAAATAAATTGTTCTGACCAATACATCTTTAGCCCAATTTGTCTAAGTAGTAATTCAGTCACCACAATAAAAACTAATAGCACAACAGATATTATAGTCCAAGAAAAATTAGCTTGCGCCTTTGGTTTAAGCTTAGCTATTTCCTGACGCAACTCAGCTTCTATCTCGTGTGAGCCAAAGTCAGCTACCCATATTTCACTGGATTCCTGAAACTCCAAAGAGCTATCTTGTTCTACTTTATGTTTGGATTTTTTAAAAATCATAAGCTTTATATTAATGCCTCTATTATAGCAAAATTCTAAGTATTTTAAAAACACCCCGGAATTACCCGGAGTGTTTTTTTATCTATTTTAGGGACGACAGACGAAATCACTGGCACACCAAGTGTTACTCTGATAGTTACTAGAGTAAAGAGAGGCATCACTTAAGTCATGCACACCATCATCATTTCCGTCAAAAGTATCGACACACTCAGCAAATAAAGCTACATCTGATAAATTTCTTAGCCCGTCGCCGTTATGGTCACAAATAGCTAGAGTACTTGTAGATGTCTGTTGAGTATTTTGGGCTTCTTCTGGCTCACACATAAAGCTATTAGTACACCAAGTGTTACTTTGATTATTAGCACCGTAAAGACTCAAGTCACTCAAATCATGCACGCCGTCGCCGTTGGCATCAAAAGTGCCAGCACACTCAGAAAATAAAGACACGTCTGTTAAATTTCTAACGCCGTCGCCGTTATGGTCACAGACTGCTAATAAAACTGGATCTGCTCCAGCGGCTAGCACAGTGACGTACTCTGAATAAATATTATTTGTGTTATCTGATTCTTCCAGCTCACCATTGGCATTTACTTCCATTTCCAACCTTTTTTCACCTACTGATGTAAAATGACCTGTCCAAGTGATATAAGTAGTTTCACCTGGTCTGAGTGGATTGGTCTCTGAGGTGGTTGGTATACGACCTGGTAAAGGAGTAGTGGCAAAATCTTGAAAATGTCTGGCACCACTTAAAATACCTTTGGTGTCAGTCAAAGTAACCTGACCGCTATTTTTAACATGAACTTTGATAGTCACTGTAGCATCTTTAGCTGGGTTACTTGGTTCTAGTGAAATATCACTAACCATAATATCTGGTAGTAATGGATCATTAGTTCCTCGACATATTTTCATACGATAATTATGATCTTCAAAATAGGACCAAACTCTTCTGTTGCTTAATTTCCAATCAACATCATCTACTCCTGGTGTATACCATGGTGACCAATAGCCAGAAAACCATTGAATTTGGTATTTATAAATTTCTGGATGAGCACTAGTATCTAAACCCAAATCTTGCCAATATTTTGTTCTCAGTGCTACTTTGTCTACTATCCGTGGATTAGAACAAGATGGGATATTATTATCACTATCATCATCTTCTTCGTCGCTAGGACAAGCCCCTTTGACATCGCCATGAGCTAAATGAGCAGCTAGAGCTCTACTAGAAACCTTGATAGTCTCACCATCTTCTTGATTAGCGACAGTAGGTTTATGACAAATAATCACTTTACTATCATCAGCACCAGGATCAAAAATAGCTATATCTTCTTCTTCATTGACTACATCATCGCCGTCATTATAGATAGCCGGCATTTTTTTTACTTTTAAAGCATTTTTTCTATACAAACCATTAGGCCCAAAAGCTTCAATACTTACTTTTCTCTTCTGACCATTTTCTATTATATAATAATCATCACTACCTTCTACTTGTACTAAGCTTTCTTCAGGTAAATTATTTTCTGATAATTCTTGCTCATCAATTTTGTAGCTAACAGCAAAAACTCCTGGATCAATATCTAACACAATTTTATACCACTCGTCGCCATAGAATTTACGAGCCGTGGCTTCATTGGGAATATAAAATACTTCACCATCTTTACCGACAGCGTAAACTTTGGCGGTATTACGATGAGTAATTAATTTGGTGCCTGGTTGAAATGTGACCGAACCACCGTCACTATAATTATCTAGCACCTCCAGACTAACTGGCACCACTTTAGAAAAATCGTCATGCCAAGTATTAAAAGTTTTTTGATCTGGAAAAACATATTTTTTGCCGTCACTACCAATCTGATAGACAGCCGCTCCTTTAGCTCCTGCTTTAAGCAAGGTACCTACTTCGTAATTTGACTGTGAAGAAATAAGCTCTGGTTCTGGAGCTGCTCCCACATTATTAGAAGTAAAGCCTATTGTCAAAAACAAAACAGCTAAAGACAATAGCTTAATTAAATTCCTTTTCATTTTCATAATGTTTTAATTAATTATTTACTATCAATAGTATAGCATTTTTAACTTATTAAAAAAACCCCAATAAAATTTGGGGTTTTAATAAGTATTTTTACATCATGCCCATACCACCCATGCCTGGCATAGAGCCGCCCATATGACTGTCTCCTTCTGACTTAGGAATATCGGTAATAACTGCCTCCGTAGTCAAAAACATACCAGCCGCTGAAGCAGCATTTTGTAATGCTGAGCGAGCTACTTTAGTTGGATCCACTATTCCAGCGACCACCAAATCTTCATATTTATCATCTTTAGCATTATAACCATAATTATCTTTATTTTTCAAAACTTCATTGACTACCACTACTCCTTGTTTACCAGCATTTTCAGCTATTTGATGGAGCGGCGCTACCAAAGCAGTAGCTAATATTTTAGCTCCTAATGCTTCATCACCAACTAAATCTAAATCGTTTATAGCCTTTATTGATCTAAGATAGGCCACGCCACCACCAACCACAATACCTTCTTCTACTGCCGCCTTAGTAGCTGCTAGAGCATCTTCTATCCTGTCTTTGATTTCTTTCATTTCTGTTTCCGTAGCGGCGCCGACTTTGATGACTGCTACACCACCTGTCAATTTGGCTAGACGCTCTTGCAATTTTTCCTTGTCAAAATCCGAATCAGATTTTTTAATAGCATTGGTTATTTGAGATACTCTCTCCGCCACTAAATTTTTATCCCCCTTACCATCTACTATAGTGGTGCTATCTTTGCTAGATATTACTTTTCTAGCTGAACCCAGCATATTGATAGTGGCTGTGGTCAACTTTAATCCCACTTCTTCAGAAATTACTTTAGCTCCAGTCAGTGCTGCGATATCATGAAGTGTTTCTTTTTTTCTATCACCAAAACCAGGGGCTTTAATAGCTAAAGTATTAAAAACGCCTCTAATTTTATTGACTACCAATGTGGCTAGAGCTTCACCCTCTATATCTTCTGCAATAATTACCAATTCTTTTTTACCGGCTTGAGCCAAGGTTTCCAAAAGTGGTAATAATTCTTGTAAGGATGAAATTTTCTCGTCAGTAATCAGTATGGCCGGATCATCATAAGTGGCTTGCATCTTTTCGGCATCAGTCACCATATATGGAGAGACATAACCTTTATCAAATTGCATACCTTCCACCACTTCTTTTAGAATGCCAAAACTTTGAGATTCTTCTACAGTAATCACACCATTTTTACCTACTGCTTCCATAGCTGAAGCAATAATTTTACCAATAGCTTTGTCGTTGGCGGAAATAGAAGCTACTTGTTCTATTTCATTTTGGTCAGCTACAACTTTTGAAATCTTTTTTAAATTGGCTACTACTGCTTCTGTGGCTTTTTCAATACCACGCTTGAGAGATAAGGGATCAGCTCCAGCAGTAACATTTTTCAATCCTTCGGCAATAATATTTTGTGCTAGTACTGTAGCGGTAGTAGTGCCATCACCAGCTACGTCATTGGTCTTAGAAGCTACTTCTTTGACAATTTCTGCTCCAATATTTTCAAATTTGTCTTCCAGCTCTACTTCTTTAGCTACTGTCACACCATCTTTAGTAATAGTGGGACTGCCAAAACCACGATCCAAGACCACATTGCGCCCTTTAGGACCCAAAGTAACTTTGACTGCATTAGCCAAAATATCTACACCCTTTTTCATTTTAGAGCGAGCTTCTTCATTAAAAATAATTTGCTTTGCCATAATATATTTAGTTTAAAAATTTAAAATTTATTCTACAATTGCCAATAAGTCATCGTGATTTAATATTTTATACTCCTGGCCATCTATTTTTATTTCTGAGCCACCATACTCAGAAAAAACTACTTTTTGTCCAATAATTAATCCTAGTTTGGACACTTTTTCACCACTACCAATGGCCAAAATTTTACCTTCCATCCGTGATTCTTTACTAACTGAATCTGGTAAAATAATACCGGCTTTAGTGGTTTCTGCTTTAGGTAGAGCTTGCACAATTACTCTATCTCCTAATGGTTTTAAGTTCATATTTTTTATTAAAAATTAATATTAGCACTCATTACTTATGAGTGCTAATATCTTACAAAAATTTGTAACTACTGTCAATCCCGCCCTTAGAGAGGGTTTATATCAATAATCCTCTTTTAATTATGATGTTTATACATATTGACTAAGCCCACCGACATCAGTATCCAGCCAGTCCAAGAAGTCCAGAGATAATGATCAAATAAACCAATAATCACTAAGCCCAGCATCAAACTAGTGGACATAGTATCAATCTTATCGGCTGATTTTAAAATCCTTCTCACCACATTAAAGACAAAAAAGGCTCCAATCAAACCAATCTCCGCTAGTAATAATATAAAGATGTCATGAATAGGCTGGACATTGTAGACTGGCTGATTAGGATATTTATCAAAAGTAGCTAAAGTATTCATGCCTAAACCCTGACCAAAAAATATATTTTTATAATTATTCCAACCCAGCTGGCCCATAGTATCTACCCTTTCGCTAATAGATTTTTCTTCCAGTCGACCATTCATCTGAACACGAGCTGACCAAGCACCCGGAAACCAAGTATTAAAAGACCAAAAAACCAATATAAATATCACCAAATATTTAGTGATAATAGTGACTGTCAGCCAATTTCTCTTGAATAAATTTATCAAAGCCACCGAGAATAAACTGAGTAGTAGAGCCAAAAGAGCGCTACGAGAAAAACTAGCTAAAAGACCATAAGTGCTAATTATTATTGCCAAAACTACAAAGATTAAATTCCAGAAATCTGGCTTTCTAAAAAATTTATTCCAAACATGTACTTGGTTCTTTTTATAAACATCAATCCAAAAATAAATACCAAAAAATATTACTACAAACAGAAAGCCGCCCAAAATATTAGGGTGAGGCAATGAACCATAAGCCCGTAGTACTCTTTCATCGGCAATTTCTACTACTGAAGTACCCAGAGTAGATGGCAAATGCTCTGACATACCCAACCACTTGTTGGCTATCACTTTTTGAGTAAATAATTGATAAAGTGACAATGTGCCTTGAATCAAACCACTAAACAAAAAAGCTCGATAAACAAATACCTTAGGTAAAAACTTTATCAAATAAGCAAAAAGAGCCGCACTATAAATCAAAAATAAATAGTAAAAAGAAACTAGTGGAGCTGGCGAACGGAAACTAAGGATTATAGAATAAATAAATAAAATATAAAAAAACTTGGAACGAGAAAAACGGAGTTCTTTTTTATGAGAAGCAGCAAAAAATAAACCGGAGATAAATAAAACTATCGAGCTAGCATAAAGGCTCAGTCTACCATACTCCCAAAGCTCAATACCTAAGAGCCAATCATGGAAAAGCCATCTAGTTTGCCAAGGAATAAGCAAAACAAATAAAGCCAAAAAAAAGTAAAATAGCTGTCTGTAACTTTTTTCTTTTTTAAATTTTTCGAACATAATATTATAATTTACCCTGTTAATATATTTAAAAAACTAAATTTTAAATTTCTAATTTTTTTGTTAATTTATATACTTGCTCTTTCCATTTTTTGGTAAATAATTCCCGATTGTCATTGGAATAAAATTTGAGCATCCGCTCAGTAACTATAACCCGAGTATCAATATTTATCAAAGCCTTGAGATTTTTATCAATAATCTTTATTTGTAAACCACGATAAAAATTATAAGACCAACGCCTGATAATTGGTGGATTAAAAATAAAAGCTATTATTATATTTACAAATTTTGAGGCTCTAGTGGCTTTGACTTCTTGAGAAAATTGATTGGGATAAGTATTGGGTAAATAATTTTTACACCAAAGATTGGCTTCCAAAAATTTTTCGTACAAAGCATCTGGATTATAAACTGGCATCAAAGTACTAATCCAATATGGATAATAAATATCATCACTACCCATCCGACTATGCTCAATATTTAAATGATCTTCATCGACAAAAAAACTAAGACAAAAAGTATCTCCCTTATTACCCTCTTTTGGTCGCCTACCCAAAAGTTTCACAATAAAGATAGTAAAAAACCTAGCTAGCCAAATAGTATTGCGCCGAGAAATAATAAACAAATCTATATCACTTTTCTCACTAGCATTACTATAAGCCAAAGAATTACAAATCGCCACCAGCCTGACAAAAGGCACAAAACGATAAACCTTGGCCAAATAAACTACTTTACGAAATTTTCGTTCCGCTAGATTATTGTTTTGTTTACGCCTCAGATAGATATGATCTCTGCCTTTAATATAATAAAAACCCTCCTTAGTAGCTAGTTCTTTTTTTAAAATAAGGCTAGTCTTCAAAATATCTCTGACATCAGACAAAAGATATTTTTGCTGAGGCTTGTATAGCCACTTCAAAATCTCACTAGCTGTTAAAGGATAAGAAAAAATATCAAAAAAAGCTATGGTTTTGAGAATTGATTTTTCTAAATCATTCATATCTATATAATACCTCAAAAATATTGTTTTTTACAAGAAACAAAATTCCCCCAAATTAGGGGGAATTGTTTATTATTTATTAATCATTTTGGCTAAATAATTACCAGTGTGAGATTCTTTGACTTTGGCTACCTGAGTTGGTGTGCCTTGAGCCACTATTTGGCCACCCTTATCTCCTCCTTCTGGTCCCAAATCTATTACCCAGTCAGAACTTTTAATGACATCCAAATTATGTTCAATCACTAGTACAGTATTGCCTTTATCTACCAAGCGGTGTAAGACTTCCAACAATCTTTTGACATCATCAAAATGTAAGCCCGTAGTAGGCTCATCCAAAATGTATAAAGTTCGACCAGAAGAACGACGGGATAATTCAGTAGCTAGTTTGATACGCTGAGCTTCACCGCCAGACAAAGTAGTAGCTGGTTGTCCAAGTTTTATATAACCTAAACCCACATCCACTAAAGTTTTTAGTTTATTATGTATATTTGGTACATCATCAAAAAAATTCATAGCCTCATCAGCGGTCATTTGTAAAACTTCTGAAATATCTTTGGCTTTATAATGTATTTCTAAAGCATCATCATTATATCTTTTGCCGTGGCATTCCTTACATTCTACATAGACATTTGGTAAAAAATTCATTTCTATTTTGATAGAACCATCGCCCTGACAATTCTCACAACGACCACCTTTAACATTAAAAGAAAATCTACCGGCTTTGTAGCCTCTAATTTGAGCTTCGGATAATTCCGCAAACAAATCTCTAATATAAGTAAAGGCTCCAGTATAAGTAGCGGGATTGGAGCGAGGGGTGCGACCAATTGGTGATTGATCAATATCAATTACTTTATCTATATTTTCCAAGCCTTTGATTTCTCGATGCTCACCAGGATTATCTTTGGAGCGATAAAAATGTCTAGTCAAAGCTTTGGCTAAAATCTCCGTCATTAGAGTTGATTTACCAGAACCAGATACACCAGTCACGGATATAAATTTACCTAGTGGAAACTCCACATCTATGTCTTTGAGATTAAAAGCTTTGGCCCCCAAAATAGCTAAAAATTTGCCATTGCCTTTTCTATATTTTTTAGGCAAAGGAATAAATTTTTTGCCAGCTAAATACTGACCAGTCAGAGACTTTGGATTTTTTTTAATACTTTCTGGCGTGCCACAAGCAACTATCTCACCACCATGCTTACCAGCCCCTGGCCCAATGTCTATCAAATAATCCGCCTCCAGCATTGTTTCTTCGTCATGTTCAACGACAATGACTGAGTTACCCAAATCTCTCAAATCTTTAAGCGTCTTAATCAGCTTGGCATTATCTATTTGATGCAAACCAATAGATGGCTCATCCAAAATATAAAGCACTCCCGTCAGTGAAGAGCCAATCTGTGTAGCCAGACGAATACGTTGAGCTTCACCACCAGACAAAGTAGAAGCTGTTCTATCTAAAGTCAGATAACTTAGTCCGACATTTTCCAAAAATACCAAACGCTCTCTGATTTCTTTGATTATTTGTTTGGCAATAATATTTTCATTTTCTGATAATTCTTTTGACAAATCTCTGAATTCTCTTTGTAAATCATTGATATTTTGGCGAGAGATATCTGAGATGCTCTGGCCAGCTATTTTGATATTTAAAACTTCTGGTTTTAATCTTTTACCCTGACAATCTTCGCAGATTTCTATCCGCATATATCTTTCAATCTCACTACGGATATACTCAGAGTCAGTCTCTCGATATCTTCTTTCTAAGTTTGGTATGACTCCTTCAAAAGTATCGTTATTGTGATTATTAAACTTGGAATTATCAAGCTCTAATTTATAAGTTTCATCTCCGGTGCCTTGAAAAATAATATCTAGCTGCTTTCTGCTCAATTTATTGACGGGGACTCTAGTAGAAAAATTGTGTTTTTTGGCGACCGCCTCAATAATAGCTGTGTACCAATTCTGATTGGCTGCGGTCCTAGACCAAGGACGGATAGCCCCCTCTGCCAAAGATAATTTTTTATTTGGTATCACCAAATCTTGATCGACGGTTAGTTTGGTACCTAAGCCCGTACAACTAGGACAAGCGCCGTGGGGACTATTGAAAGAAAAATTTCTAGACTCAATAGTCAAAAAAACTACCTCCGGATGTTCAAAACAACTAAAGTGTTCGGAAAAAAATAAATCTTTTTTTTCTCTGGGCAAATGCACGGTCAAAAAACCATTACCTAAATCTAAAGCAATGTCTACTACCTGATTCAACCTGTCTTTAGTTTTTTTAGTACCATCCCGTCTAAGGTGATCAATAGCTACCTCAATATCATGCCTCTTATGTTTATCCAGTTCGATATTTAAAACATCTTTAAGATTATAAAATTCTCCATCAATTCTAACTTTTTTATAGCCAGAAAGTTTTATCCTAGCGATAGCTTGTTGATGATCGCCTTTTTTATTTTTAACAATTGGTGCCAGCACTATAAATTCTGCTTCTTTTGGTAATTGCCAAATTTTATTAGAAATTTCTTTTTGTGTTTGTTTGATCAAAGCTTTAGCACATTTGTGACAATGCGGCGTGCCGACTTTGGCAAACAAAAGTCTGAGATAATCATATATCTCTGTCACTGTCCCGACAGTGGAGCGAGGATTTCTAGAAGAAGATCTCTGATCAATAGAAATAGCTGGTGACAAACCATCAATCTGTTCAACATCTGGCTTATCCATAATATCTAGAAACTGCCGAGCATAGGAAGACAATGATTCCACGTAACGACGTTGACCTTCGGCATAAATAGTATCAAATGCTAAAGAGGACTTTCCTGATCCAGAAAGTCCCGTAATAACCACAAATTTATTGCGTGGTATTTTTACATCTATATTTTTGAGGTTGTGCACTTTAGCACCTTTGATTGTAATAAATTGTGGCATAAAATAAAAAAATTTATGGACCTACGAATAAATCCGTACTTATTATATCTACTTCCGCCCAGACCTCAGTAGATTGCCCTCTTTATAATCAAATAACAGTCCCCGTAACTATTCAAATTTGAACATAGTGAAAATGAAGAATAGTGAAGAAGGACAAGACAATATCGTTGACTATGGTAACACGGATTTCATAACAAGTCAATAATTAGAGTATCAAGGGCAAAATTAAAGGGAGCCGGTGAGGGCCCCCTAGATTTCTCGACCACAAAGCCCGCTCTAGTACAGGATATCATCTTCCGATAACTCATTACGGAGCACGGGCACCAGCCGACGTGGCCGCGTGATCGTGTCACACGAGGGCTTGGGTTGTGATTCAGGTTTGGGTTCAGGCTTGAACTTCGGCGGATTGGCCTTGGCTGGTGGTAAGGCATCCAAACCCTTGAAGCCACGATTAACAGCATTGCGGATACGCTGAATATGAAACTTCTTCTCCTCCACGGTCCAAGGACCACGACTGTTGAGCTTGATAAACAGGTCCCGCAAATGCTTGCACTTGCCACGAGACCGACGAGGCTGGCGACGCGAAACACGTTTAGAAGGGTCATAACGACGTTCAGAGTGGGTTATAGGTGCAAACTTGGACTTGCCACGGCTGCGCCGAAGCGGACGGTAGGTGGCACTCTTAAGAGACATGCTGTTACTCCTTATGGCCTGAGTGAAGAACATCCTGGGAAAACAAAAATATATTATAATTGCTAAGCCTAATTGTCAATTTTTAAACTAAGCATTAATCTACTAAATATTGCTAAATTAAGCCTAAAGTTGACAAAAAGAGCTTTATCTGTTAGTATGGGGTAGTTATTTATTACTTCTCATAAACAATGAAAAACTTAATCTATATTATTCAAATTGTGATTTCCATCCTTTTGATGATCAGTATTTTGCTCCAACAAAAAGGATCTGGCCTAGGAGCTGGTTTCGGCGGCGAAGGCACTGTTTACCGTACCAAGAGAGGCGCTGAAAAATTTATTTTCAAATTTACAATTGTCTTAGCTGTTTTATTTTTGGCCACCTCCTTGGCTAATTTATTTATCGAATAGCTATTTTTAATAATTAAAACAAAAATATAAAGATCCCCTCTAAAATTAAAAGTTTTTTGATTTTTACAAAAAATAAAAGTCAAAATATCTTTGGCTATTTTTTGTCTTTGATTAAAATTGGTAAAGATAAGCTGGCTTTAAATGAAGAAACTGATGTTAATCAGCAACTGATAATACAGCTCAACAAAAAGAAAATTCCTAACTTAGGACAGCTAAAACAATTACCAAAGTTCCTTAATAAAAAAGAAAAACTCCAATTGACCCTAGCCTTGGCTATATTTATAATATCCAGTTTTGGTGTTGCTTGGCGTTTTTATCTAAAGAGTTCAAATACTGTCCCCGACTACGGCGGTACTTATATTGAAGGTATGATTGGTGTACCAAATTTGGTCAATCCTATACTAGCTACCAGTGATGTGGATAGAGACCTGACTAAATTGATATTTTCAGGTCTGATGAAGCAAGATGGTTCTAATCAACTAGTACCTGATTTGGCTAGTGGCTATAGTATAGACGCCAGTCAAACTACTTATACTTTTGAGTTGCGCGATGATTTGCGCTGGCACGATGGAGAGCCTATCACTGCTCAAGATGTCTTATTTACTATCGCCAACATCAAAAATCCCGAATACAAAAGTCCTTTTAAAAATAGTTTCAATGGCGTCAGTGTCCAAGCTATCAATGATAGTACTATTCAATTTAAGTTAGAAAAACCTTTTAGTCCTTTTCTATCAATTTTGACTATTGGTATTTTACCTGAACATCTTTGGTATTCCATTCCTGCTTTTGGTGCTAATTTAGCTGATTTAAATATCAAGCCAATTGGTTCTGGACCATACAAATTCAAATCCCTGACTAGAGAAAGTAGTGGCAGTATCAAATCATACGTTCTAGAATCATACGAAGATTATCATCTAGCTAGAGCCTACATCAATGAATTAAGTTTTAAATTCTACCCTGATTTTGAAACAGCGGTGACTGCTTTGCAAAACAAAAATGTAGATGGACTTATTTACCTGCCAAAAGAATACAAAGAACAGCTAAAAAATTCCAAAATCACTTTGCACAACCTACAATTTCCTCAATACACCGCCTTATTTTTCAATCCCAAAAATAATAATCTGCTAAATGATAATAGTTTCCGCCAAGCCCTGTCTTTGGCTGTAGATAAACAAAGAATACTTGATGAAGTATTATATGATGATGGACAAATAATACATGGTCCTATTTTACCTGGCCTGCTAGGTTATAATAGTGAACTTAAAGCTGAGGATTATAACGTTGATAAAGCCAAAGAAATCTTAGATGGTTTAAAATGGCCGATGCCAGCTGAAGGAAATTTCCGCACCCAAACTAAAGATGATCAAAGCACCGAATTGAGCATCAAAATAAGCACCATTGACCAAGCTGAAAATGTGAAAATAGCTTCCATTATTCAAGAAAATTGGCAAAGTATAGGCATCAAAACTGAATTAGATATTGTCTCCAAAGATAAAATAAAAAAAGACAGAATTGATGGACGTGATTATCAAGTATTAATCTTTGGCCAAGTAATAAATACTAACTCTGGACCTTACCCCTTTTGGCATTCTAGCCAAAATACCAATCCGGGGCTAAACCTGAGTGTCCTGGCCAACAAAGATATCGATAGCTACCTAGATACAATACGTAATGCCCCAAATGAAGCAACGGCTTTAGAACCGCTACAAAAATTTCAAGAAAAATTATTGGATTTAAATTTTGCTATATTTTTATATAATCCTACTTACACTTATCCTATCGCTGATAAATTAAAAGGCTTAGAAGACCTAAAATTTATTAATTTACCAGCTGATAGATTCAACAACATCACGTCTTGGTATATAAAAACCAAACGTATGTTATCACGTAATGATTCTTAAATCTTACGAACTAATTAACTAAAAATTATAAACTGTTATGAATGCAATGAAAGATTCGACCGATAATTTATTATCCGGCGCTAATCATGCTAATAAACCTAGTCGCCCAGATGGTGCTACTAGTAAAAGAAAATACCCTAAAAAAAGGGTAAATATTAATCGTACTAAACATAAAACAAATCAAAGAACTCATCTAGATACTAGACCAGCTCCTAAAAATGTGAGCCCAGTGGGTCACGCTAGGCATCAGGAAGTCAAAAATATCAAGGCTCCCACTCAATTAAATCAGACCCCAGTTGGTGCTACTGCTATTAAAGCACCACATCAAACATCACACCGAAAAAACAACCGTTCACTCAAACATCAAGATAGTGAAAGAAATAAAACTAGAAATGTTAAGGCTTTGGGTGCTAACAAACTGAGAATTATTCCTCTGGGTGGTTGTGAAGAAGTCGGTCGCAATATGACTGTCTTTGAATATGGCTCTGACATAATTATTATTGATATGGGTTTGCAGTGGCCAGAAGAAGATATGCCAGGTATTGATTATATCATTCCCAATGTTTCCTATCTCAAAGGCAAAGAAAAAAATATCCGCGGTGTGATTATCACCCACGGTCACTATGACCATATTGGTGCTATTCCTCATTTGATTCCTAAATTGGGTCATCCCACTATTTATGGTACTCCTCTAACCTTGGGTATTATTGCCAAACGTCAAGAAGATTTCAAAGGTGAAAAAGCTCTTAAACTAGCTTCTATTACCACAGCCAATAAATTGGTCTTGGGTAAATTTAGAATAAGTTTTTTTGGTGTCAGTCACAATATCCCCGGATCAGTCGGTGTCATCATTGATACTCCAGTCGGCAAAGTAGTCCATACTGGTGACTTTAAGCTTGATGCCAAAGCTTCTGGAGATGCTCCTACTGAAATTGCCAAAATAGAAGCTCTAGGTAAACAAAATGTCATTGCTTTAATGGCTGACTCTACCAATGCTCCTCATACTGGACATCAATTGACTGAAGGCGATATCCAAAGCAATATTGATGAAATATTGACTCAGGCTCCTGGTCGAACCATAGTCGGCACTTTTGCCTCACTACTTGGTAGAATACAACAAATTATTTGGGCGGCTGAAAAAATAAATAAAAAAGTAGTGATTGAAGGATTCTCCATGAAAAGAAACGTGGAGTTGGCTCAAGAGTTGGGCTATATGAAAGTCAAAAAAGGCACTATCATCCAACTCAAAGACATGAAGAGCTACCCAGACAACAAAATTATTATCATGTGTACTGGTGCTCAAGGTGAAGACAATGCAGTTCTCATGCGTATTGCTACCAACGAGCATCGTAGCCTCAAAGTAGAAAAAGGAGACACGATAGTATTTTCTTCCTCAGTCATTCCTGGTAATGAAAGATCAGTCCAAAGACTAAAAGATAATCTCTATAGAAAAGGAGCTGAGGTAATCAACTACAAAATGATGGACGTCCACGCTGGTGGACACGCCAAGCAAGAAGATTTGCTGGAAATGATCCAAATGGTCAAACCAAAATATCATATTCCAGTTTATGGTAACCACTCTTTCTTAAAAATTCACGGCAAAGTCGCCCAACGGGCTGGCATTCCTGAAGAAAGAATCTTTATTCCTGACAACGGCCAGATTATTGAATTTGACGCCCACGGCAACGGTATATTAACCAAAGAAAAAACCAATTCCGAATACATCTTTGTTGATGGTCTGGGTGTGGGTGATGTTTCTCATGTTGTCTTGCGTGATCGCCAGATGATGGCTGAAGATGGCATGGTAGTCGTGATTGCTACTATTGGCAAAAACGGCAAGTTGATTCATTCACCTGATATTATATCGCGTGGCTTTATCTACATGAGAGAAAACAAAGAAATTGTAGAAACTATTCGCACCAAGGTAAAAAATATCGTCAATGAACACAACAAAACCAACGGTAAAATAAATGATACCTATATCAAAGAATCACTGAGAAATGATCTAGGACAATTTATCTTCCAAAAAACCAAAAGAAGACCGATGATACTACCGGTAGTAATAGAAGTATAAAATAATAAGCCTCAAGTTGACCTTGGGGCTTTATTTAGATAAAATGAAGCTAAGTATAAAATAAATCTCTGATTAATAAGCAAAATGAATAATAAAAAAATGCCTTTAAGTGGCAAAAAAACATTATTTTCTGGCATTCAACCAACTGGCAATCTCCATTTGGGAAATTATCTAGGGGCCATTAAAAATTGGGTGGAACTACAAGAAAAATATCAATGTATTTTTTCCATTGTTGACTTGCATGCACTAAGCTCCAATATAGAAGCGCAGAAAATGAGAAGTAATATCTTTGAGCTAGCTGTTGATCTTTTGGCCCTAGGTATTAATCCCAAAAAATCTATTTTATTTCAACAATCAAAAGTAGCTGAACACACTGAATTGACTTGGATTTTTAATTGCCTGACTCCAGTAGCTGAGTTAGAAAGAATGACTCAATTCAAAGATAAAGCTAAAGAGCAAATTAGCAATATCAACGCCGGACTTTTTGATTATCCAGTGCTCATGGCCGCTGATATTTTATTGTACAAAGCTGAGTTTATTCCTGTGGGTGAAGACCAAATTCAGCACGTAGAATTGACTAGGATTATTACCAAAAAATTTAATAATCGTTTTGGTCAATATTTTCCTGAAGCTCAAGCCATACTATCTCCAGCCAAAAGACTAATGGCTTTAAATAACCCGGCTAAAAAAATGAGCAAATCTTTGGGAGAGGCTAGTTATATTGCTATCAGAGATAGTGAGGAGACTATCAAACAAAAAATAAAAAAAGCAGTCACTGATGAAACAGGTGTTAAAAATCTGCTAGAGCTCTATAGTTATTTTGGTGATGAAAGCAAGCATAAAAAAATGCTCAGCCAACATCAAGAAGGAAAATTAATGAATGTTGAATTAAAAGAAGAACTGACTAAAGCTATTATCACTTTCCTTACCCCTGTACAGAAAAAAATCAAAGCCCTAGAAAAAAATCCTAAACAAGTTGAAAAAATTCTAGCTGATGGAGCAAAGCGAGCCCAAAAAATCGCTAAACAAAATATGACAGCCATTAGAAAAATAGTAGGTCTAAGATAAACAAAAAATCCCCCAGAACTCTGGGGGATTTTTTTTATTTTACTAAATTATTTATTTTAATTTGGCGATAGACTTAATAGCTTGTTTAATCACCTTGGCTGATTTGATAAAATTGGCTTTTTCCAATTTTGACAGTTGCAGTGGCAGTTCTCCGACAATACCACCTTTACCAACTATAACCGGCGTACTCAAACAAACATCTTTGACTCCATAAATATTGTTTATCAAATGAGAGACTGACAAAACTGTCCGCTTGTCATGCAAAATGGAACTGATAATATAAGCCCCCGCTGAACCAATACCATAATAAGTAGATTGCTTGCCAGAAATAATAGCATAAGCAGCATTTTTGGCTTTGAAAAATAAATCTTTTTTATCTTGCTCACTCAAATGCTTGTAAGTATCTAAACTGACATTTCCTACACTAGCTGTGCTCCAAACCGGAAATTCACTGTCACCATGCTCACCCATGATATAAGCGTGAATACTCTGAGTATTGATATCTAATTTTTCACTCAAAAGATGCCTCAGGCGAGCAGAATCAAGAGTGGTACCACTACCTATAATCTGTTTCTGCTTCTTGGGAAACATAGAAATAGCCACATAAGTCAAAACATCTACCGGATTGGTAATCATTAGTATCACGGCCTGGGGATTGGCTTTAAAAATTTGTGGCACAATCTCTTTGATAATTTTGGTATTTTTGCCTATCAAATCTAGACGAGTCTCCCCTGGCTTTTGCGCCGCTCCACAAGTAATCACTACCACATCACTATCTTTACAATCATTATAAGTGCCGACTTTGACATTGGTATTTCTAGTAAAAGGCGCGCCGTGCTGTAAATCCATCACCTGAGCCTTGGCTAATTTTTTGTTGACATCTATCAAAGCCACCTCTTCGGCAATATCTTGGACTACTAGACTATAAGCCAGTGTGGAGCCGACCATGCCTGCTCCAACAATTGAGACTTTATTTTTCATATATATTTTATATATTATTTATAAATAATTATTTTTTAATATTGTGATTTTCAAAAGCTCTCAGAATCTCTAGTGGTACTGCAAACACAATAGTGTTGGAAGCATCTGAAGAAATATCATTGATAGATTGCAATGTTCTTAAGTGTAAAGCACCAGTGGAAGCAGACAACATCTGAGCAGCCTTGGCCATGTTTTCGGCTGCTGCTACTTCTCCTTCGGCTTTGATAATCACTGCTCTCTTCTCGCGCTCAGCTTCAGCTTGTTTGGCAATAGTTCTCTGCATATCTTTTGGTAGCTCAATGTGCTTCAAATCAACTGAAGAAACCTTAATACCCCAAGGATCGGTAGCTTGGTCAACAATCTGTTGAATCTTATCAGACACTTGGTCTCTATTGGCCAAGAGTTCATCCAAGCTGACTGAACCGACTACATCACGCATAGTAGTTTGAGCCAATTGAGAAACTGCGTAGAAAAAATCCTCTACTTCCAAAAAAGCTTTTTCAGCAGAGATAACTTTATAATACAAAACCGCGTTGACATTGACCGAGACATTGTCTTTGGTGATAGCATCTTGATCAGGTACATCTACTGCTTTGACCCTAATATCTACTTTGTGCATGCTTTGGAAAATTGGCCAAACAATAGTCCAACCAGGTAGTGACGTCTGATGGTAGCGTCCTCTTAAAAATTTGATGCCTCTTTCATACTGATTAACTTGACGCACTGAAATCAAAACAATGAATAAAAATAAAATGATTAGAAAAATAATAAACGGCATAATTTTATATTTTAATGATTAATTATTTTCTCTCCGAGAAATCTATCAAACTCTCCAACTCCTCTACTTTTTCCGCTAATAGTTTTTTGGTCTTGGCTTCAATAGTCAAACGAAGCAAGGGTTCAGTATTTGATGGTCGGACATTAAACCACCAGTCTGCAAATTCTACTGTAATACCATCCATTTCATCTAAAATATTTTCATGGTAATTATTCCTGATTTTATCCAATTCCAAATCAATATTTCCCACTGACAAATTTATTTCCTCACTCTTTTCGTAAATATGGAAATCTGCCATAATTTCTGACAAAGCTCGGCCATCCAAAGATACTGCCTGTAAGGCCAAAAGCATAGCTATAAAACCAGAGTCGGCGTAATAATTTTTAGCAAAAGCAAAATGAGCTGAAACCTCACCACTCATAATACCAGACTCTTCTCTCATATGACGAGCCATATTGCGATAACCAACTTCACTTCTAATAGTTCTACCTCCCCACTCTTTGACCAAATCTTTGACAGCATGAGAGCAAATCAAATTGTAAACTACTCCTGCACCTGGATTTTTGGCTAAAATTGATTTGGCCAATAATAATAGCACCATATCCCCTTTCACAAAATTTCCCTTTTCATCAACCAAAAACATCCTGTCACCATCCACATCAAATATCACTCCCAAATCAGCCTTAAGATCCAAAATCTTTTTGGCCAAAATATCATAAGAACCCTTGGTCAGTGGATTGGGGGCTCGTCCTTTAAAATCACTATCTAGTTCAGCAAAAATATGTACTAGTTCACAAGGTAATTTGCCAAAAATTTGAGGAATCATAATACCCGTCATTCCTCCACCAGTATCTACTACTACTTTAAGTGGCTTTATTTTTTTGGTGTCTACAAAAGATAATATATGATTTAAATGATCATCAAAAACATCTTTGCTATTTATTTGACCAAGTGACTCTTCAGCTTTAATAGGGAAATCCAAATCTTGTAGTACTTGGAGTAATTCTTTGCCGTTAATAAATTCAATACTATCTTTGTACTCGGTATTTTTAATAGTCATCTTGAAACCACCATATTGTGGTGGATTATGAGAAGCTGTAGCCATAATACCCCCATCATATTTATAATGCCCCACGGCAAAATAATAATCATTGATAGAAAGCATACCTAGATCTTGGACCCTGACACCATATTTCAAAAATACTTTGACTACTTCATCCATCAAAGGCTGTGAAGAATGACGATTGTCCCGACAAACTGCCACCTCCAGATTTTTGATATCTTTGCCCAATTTTTTGGCCAAGACACTAAGATAAGACTGAGCTATCAAAGAAGTTGTTTGCTCATTTAGTTGCGAGGGATAAATACCCCTAATATCATAAGCCTTAAAAATACTAGTATCTATATTTTCTTTATAAGACATAATTAATTTTCCTCTTTTTTAAATATAAGTATAAATGTTCCCCAAGCCATTATATACAAAACAGTGATAACTAGTGGACCAACAAAAGGAATATATTTTAAGATAATAAATAAAAATATACCTAAAGCTAAAATACTTAAGTGTGGCCAATTTTTTTTGGCAAAAAGTTTGTCTTTGACAAATTTACCTATCATCCAAGCTACTAAGATAGTAGCTAAATACAAAAGTATCGCCCACAAAATCATAGTAATGATAGCCAAAGGCAAACCAATGACACTAATAGCTACCAAAATAGCGGCGATAGGCGTAGCTACTAAAAGTAAAAAACCTTTGAGTAATGTTTGAGCTGGTTTTTTGTAAGCCCAGTAATAAGCACTAGAGAAAAATCTAGGCCAAAGACGAAAAGCAATCATACCAATTATCAGCATACCAAAAAATTTGACAATTATACCCAAAGCCTTGTCCCTATCCATAATAGGCTTGGCTTCTTTGATAATTTGATTAAAAGCTAGACCACCGATTTGGGCCTTGTCATTTATATTTAATTTTTGCAAGGCTTGATAATACAAAGTGCCACCAATTTGAGCTTCATCACTAATATCAATAGCTACTGCTGGACCATTGGACAAATAAATATCCAAATCTTTGGCTACTTGGCCACTGACTCTGATACTTTCCATAGCACCTTCCACTCGGCCACTGACTTGGCCAGCAATATTGGCCATCTGTCCCCAAAAACTCAAATGTCCAGCTAGCTTTGTCTCTGGTTCTAATTTTAGATTTTGACCAGCCACCATAGCATTGCCACTGACCTCAGCACTAATATTTATTTTTTCACCAGCCAAGCGCAGTGAGCCATTTATTTTACCTTTGATGTTGATGTTACTGCCAGCGGCAAAAACATCACCATTAATATTTTCCGAATCAATAGTAATCATATCGCCAGCCACAAAAATATCGCCATTGACTGTGCCGTAAATTTCTACCACATTGCCAGCCACATAATAATTGCCTTCTTGGATTTCTCCTTTTTCCAAAATAACCATATCGCCACTATGACCAGTCAAAGCCAAAGCTGCCATAGGCACGCTGAAAAATAGAGAAAAAATCATTACTTTTATTACATTTTTCATAATCAAAAACTTAATAATTATTATATATAATAACATAAAAAGCCGTAAAAATACAACAAAAACCCCGCCACCAACTAAAGCCGACTGTGCCAGAAAATTAGCTCTTTTAAGCTGCTTTTCTGCAAATTGCCCCTTCGTAGCTATGGTGATATAATTTTATTATAGTTAAATGGTCAACTTCTTATACGCTGTCCTGTTATGACGAAATTATTAAACTTTTAATTATAATTTTATGTTAAAGTCAGAAGAAATTTACAAAAATCTTACCCGCAAAGAAGCAATGTTGGCGTATACATTTTGGCAGTTTTTAATTCCTAAACTATGGATTTTACTGATAGTTATAGCAAAAATATCATATTCTTTTGGAGATGGCACAATTAACACATTATTATTTGTAATTGTTATTGCTGGTCTATATTTTTGGTATTTTATGACTGTAAGATCTCATGTAGCAATAAAAATTGCCAAAAAATTAGAGGAAGAGGAAAACAACAAAAAGTTTAATAACATCGCCTAACACCGGATATCCGAGGAGCGAGCTAGAATAGATTTAATAAAATAATATAAATGAAACAAAAAACTACAACAACTAAAGATGCTGTAGAATTAATGAATGAAATAAAGCAATCTTTGCATGACGATATTCTTACTGCATTAGACATATATAGTAAAACTGGAACTGGATTTTTTGCCATACCAAGACTTATATTTCCAGAGATAGATAACCTTGGGGCATATATGGCTGGAACAACAAAAAATAGCCCCAAAAATGCCATCGCCTTTATAAAAAAATATTACGCGATAATTAATCCTGAATATACTAAAAAGGGAGCACTAATTTACTTTATTTATAGACACGGATTAATGCATCAACACGTGCCTAAATTTGTTTCATATCGCAAAAAAAATATTGGCTGGCAAATATCTCTAACGATGGAAAATACTAAATCTACCCATTTAATGCTGATGGATAAAACTATAATATTAGAAGGCAGACAACTATATACTGACACTATTTTTGCAATAGATGAATATATTAAAGATTTGCAATCTGATAAAAAAGTTTTGAATAATTTAATTATTGCGCATCAAATGATGATGTCTCCAATAAATAAAACTGCACTACTAAAAAATTATAAAAATTACATAAAACAAGCTGATCTAAATTTCTTAAAATAACTTTCTTAGCTCGGGACGTCGGATATCCCCGTCTGTTGTACGCAATTACGATAATCAATAATAGTATAAATTATGTCATCAATAAAAGATATTTTAGGTCCATGGGAAGATCCAAATTTTGATAGTAGCCTAATAGAGAGATGTAGAAATGCTTGGGAAAAAGAACTTGATTTACTTACTAATGAAGAAATGGCTACTTTTTTAAGACAAAATATTGCGGCTTCAAATATATTACCTCTCGCTAAAAAGAGAATCGCTGAAAAATATGATGACAATACAGAAATGTATGACGGAGAACTACAAGAAGCTATTGAAAAATATAAAGAAAACAGATAACCAAATACATTAATTATCGTAACTACGCACAACACCGCGTATGCGGTTCATGAGTTAAATTAAATTATTTTTTATGAGTTATTACACAGCAACTGCCGAAAAATTTGAAGAGGCTAAAAAAATAGAGAATTATTACGTCACTATGAGTGGAGATTATGGTGGTGATCATTACTTATGCTGTCCAACTAAAAATATCAAATGTGATTTTAAAACATTACAAAATTTATTACTTGAAATTGATATTTGGGATAAAGAGGGTGTAGAGCTAAATTTTATTGAGATAAAACCTAGTAATTCTTGGCTAACTACTGGTGAAGGTGGCGGAGATTGCCTTTGGTTAGGAAGAAGGCTTGAGAAAAAACGTAAAAGAATACAGGGAATCTTAAATGGTAAACGTAAAAATATTGGAACAAATTTAACAGATGTTTTAAAATTTATAGTAAAACTACCTATATTTATTATAATGTTTTTACGCATACTTAATGCTTTAAACAAAAGAGATAAGGAAGAAAAAAAATAATTTAATTTTACACTCGCTCACCCAAACCCTTTCGACTCCCCTTCGGCTTCGCTCAGGGTCGCTCAGACTCGAGGAGCAGGCCGGCAACACTGGATATGAGGCAAAATTATGATAATTAATAACAATATAAATAAACAATATGAAAAATAAAACATTTATTCCCATATTTATTTTAGTGGCTATTGTCTTAGCTAATCAGATTGTTCATGCTGTTCCTGCTGTACCTGGACCTACGTGTGAAATAACTGCAATAATTTCTAGTCTCGAAAAAAATATAGCAAACACAGAAGAACAAGGACAAAACTCCAGAACAAATTTTGATTATTACAAAATAAATTTAGATATTCTTAGTATTTCCACATACCAACAGCGAGATGGTCTTTCTTGTGATAGTTTTGATATAGAACAAATTGAACAATCTGGCCAAAAACTTAGTTTAGAAGAGTACAACAACAATCCAATCTTAATTGGACAAAAAATCAAAGCAAAAATGAGTTTCGGTGGAGATGAACGGTTCAACGGTTATTTTTTATCAGAAATACAAATCTTAGAAAATACGACTACCACACAAAATCCAAAAGACAACGAATCAAGCTATTGGTATTTTGTCATCCCTGTAATTACACTTTCATTGAGTATCATTTTATACATATTATTTAGAAAAAAAAATTAAAAAAACATTATGCCAAAACTTAAAATATTATTACTCTTTAGTTTTATCTTCATTCTATCTGCTTGCACATTACCAGGATTCAAAAAAACTCCAGACCAAAATACCAATCAAAATACCAACCAAGTTGTAAATACCAATGACTCAGATGACAATGAATATAATCAAGATAGCTGGCAATCTTTAATTGCCAAAAACTGCTTGAGTTTCAATGATGGCTGCAATGACTGTTTTCGTAGCGAAGCGGGAGCTACTGCTGCTTGTACCAAAAAAGCTTGTGCTGTTTACCAAAAGCCATATTGTCTAGACAATGAAGATGATGAAGTAGGGGCTAATCAGCTAGAACAGCTAGTTGAGCTAGGAACTGAATTTACTCTACACAAAAATGAATCAGCTATAGTCCAAAATATCGGCTACAAAATAACTATCACTAATTTTTTTAACTCCCCTTGTCCTGAAGGTGCTCAATGTTTGTGGTCCGGAATAGGTATAGCGCTACAACATAGCTTGAAAGGTGAAATCAAAGAAGGTATTGATATGACCGAAGCTTTTGGCTACAGCACAACTATCATTGATACTGACTACCAAACTTTTGCCAAGCTCAAAATCCAAGTATCAACAAATACCAACGACTTGAGTGCTTGTCAAACTGCTAGTGACTGCGTAGCTGCTACTTGCTGTCACCCGACTAGCCTAGTCAACAAAAAATACGCTCCTGACTGCGCGGCTATATCTTGTGATATGAGCTGCCAAGTACCACTAGATTGTGGAGCTGCCAAAATAGCTTGTGAAAATAATAAATGTACAATAGTATCGGCTGAATAAATATATGGAATACATATGATAAAAGGAATTATATTTGATATGGATGGAGTAATTTCAGACACTCAAAAATTACATTCACAAGTAGAAACGGAATTGCTGAGTAGATATGGAATTAAAATAACTCCATCAGAGATTACAGCAAAATATGCTGGAGTTAGGACAAGAGAATTTTTTGATGATTTATTAAAAAAACAAAAACGAGAATATGATTTGGATTTGTTGATGGAAGAAAAATGGTCACAAATGGCAAAGTTTGCTTCAGAATCAGTTGATGCTATTGAAGGTTCTGTTGATCTAATTAAGAGATTATCTATAGCCAATTATCCTTTAGCAGTTGCCTCTGCCTCAAATTTAAACTATGTCCGCACTGTTTTAAAAACACTGGGTGTTATGGACCATTTTGCATATATTGTTAGCGGAGATATGGTTTCAAAAGGCAAACCAAATCCAGAAAGCTTTTTGTTGGCATCATCAAAAATTGGAGTTCCTCCCGAATATTGCCTAGTTATTGAAGATGGAGTTAGTGGAATGCAAGCAGCAAAGACTGGTGGAATGAAATGTGTTGGATTAGTAAAAGATCTCAATAAAACATACCCCACAAAAAGTTTAGTAACTTCACTATCTGAAATTACTCAAGATTATATAAATCAAATATAATTAAGAACGGTCAAAAAATAACATAAATATCTATGAATGAATTAGAAACAATCAGCCCTCTAGATGGTAGATATGGCCAACAAACTAAAGCTTTGGCAAATATTTTTAGTGAACAAGCTTTGATGAAATATAGGCTAATAGTAGAAGTAGAATATCTAATAGCCTTGTCAGAAAATTCTGCTACTGATTGTCGAAAATTTTCTAAAGAGGAAATAGTTTTATTAAAAAAACTCTGCCAACTCTCTTTAGAAGACGCTAAAATTATTAAAGCCATTGAAACTGATGGCTACGAAAATATACCCGCCACCAATCATGATCTTAAAGCTATTGAATATTTTATCAAAATCCAGCTAAAAAATAACTCCTTAAAAGATTCATTGGAGTGGGTGCATTTTGCTCTGACCTCTGAAGATACAAACAATATAGCCTATAGTCTGATGCTCGCAGATAGTATAGAAAATATTATCTTGCCGACCATAGAAAAATTACAACAAGTATTAGAAGAGCTAGCTCAAAAATATAAGTCTACCCCAATGCTAGCTAGAACTCATGGCCAAGCAGCTTCACCAACTACTTTGGGCAAGGAATTTAAAGTCTTTAGCCAAAGACTAGATAGACAATTAGTACAACTAAGAAACACTGTCATTCTGGCTAAACTAAATGGAGCTACAGGTAATTATAATGCTCATTATTTGGCCTATCCAAAAATCAACTGGCCAGAATTTACAAAAGAATTTATAGAAAAATTTAACAAAGAAAGAAAAATCAAATTAAAGCCAAATCTTATCACTACTCAAATTGAATCGCATGATTCCTATATTGAGCTCTTTGATAATTTGCGTAGAATAAATACTATACTACTTGATACTAATCAAGATATGTGGAGATATATCAGTGATGGATATCTCAGCCAAAAAATTGTCAGTGGAGAAGTCGGCTCTTCCACTATGCCACACAAAATAAATCCAATAGACTTTGAAAACAGTGAAGGAAATCTGGGTCTAGCCAATGCTCTTTTTACTTATTTTGCCACTAAGTTGCCTATCTCTAGACTGCAGAGAGATTTGTCAGATTCCACAGTAGAGAGAAATTTTGGTGTGGCTTTTTCTCATAGCTTGATTGGCTATAAATCACTACTCAAAGGTCTAGGTAAAATAACTGTCAATGAAAAAATAATTATTGAAGAACTAGAAAGACATCCAGAAGTTATTTCTGAAGCCACTCAGACCATACTAAGACGTGAAGGGATAAATATGCCTTATGAAAAATTGAAAGAACTAAGCCGAGGAAATAAAACTACTATGGATGATTTTAGAAAATTTATTGACGACTTGGATATCTCTGATGAAATTAAAAAAGAATTGCATGAGCTCAGTCCAAAAAACTATCTAGGTATTGCCGAGCTCTTGGCTGATTACTAAAATTTTCCTTTCCCCGTAAAAATAAGGTATAATTTAGCTAATAATTGACAATTAGCTAAATTTTAAATTATGACTGAAAACTTATTAATTCTATCATTCTCATTATTTCTAGTAATCAAAGGAGCTATTTTGTCCACCAAATATGCTGTCCGTTTAGCCAATAATTTTAAACTTTCCAAATATGTAGTGGGCTTTATTATTGTAGCTGTTATCTCTGTCCTACCAGAAACTTTTATTTCCATAAATTCTGCTTTGGAGGGTATACCAGCTTTTGGTCTAGGTACACTCTTTGGCTCCAATGTAGCTGATTTGACTTTGGTTTTTGTACTAATTATTGCCTTCTCCAAAAAAGATATTAAAATTGAAAGTAAAATACTAAAAAATAATATTATCTATCCTTTTTTATTTTTAATGCCCATAATTTTAGGCTTGGACGGTCACTATTCTCGCCTAGAAGGTACTGTTCTTATCATCACTGGAGCTATATTTTATTATTTTGCTTTCAAAAATAACAATGATGAAGTGCCTGATATAGCCAAAGAAAAAAGCCGTCTGAAAAACTCCAGCTTATTACTACTTAGTATGGCCATGCTACTTATCGGTGCGCATTTTACAGTCACTTCAGCCACTAATTTAGCCCACTCTTTGGGTGTCTCACCAATACTAATTGGCATGTTGATAGTGGGCTTAGGTACTACTATCCCTGAGCTTTTATTTTCTATCCAAGCTGTCAAAAAAAATGATGACTCTATGGCTATTGGTGACATTTTGGGCACTGTCTTAGCTGATGCTACTGTGGTGGTAGGTATTATTGCTATATTTAGTCCTTTTGACTTTCCCCAAAAAATTATTTATGTGACTGGTATCTTTATGCTCTTAGCGGCTTTTATTCTTTCCTATTTTATGCGCACTGGCAAAACTATTTCCAGAAAAGAAAGTGTTTTCTTATTTATATTTTGGCTTATTTTTGTCTTGACTGAATATTTTATCAATAGATAAAATATTAAAAGAACTTATTTTTTAAGAGAAAAAAAATAAAATTTATGAAAAAATGGAAAATAATAAACACCAAAGATGTCTCCCCTAGCAAATGGTTTCCTGTTAGCCAGCAGACAGTCAAATTGGGAAATGGAACTATCCTTGATGATTATTTTATTTCTCCTTTGGGAAATGTGGCTATGATTTTACCATTTACTAAAGATAATTATATTGTCTTAGTCAAACAATACAAACATGCTATAGCTAAAATCATGATTGAGCTACCAGCTGGCTATCAACAAAAAGGAAAAACCATCAAACAAAGTGCTATAAATGAGCTAGAAGAGGAAACTGGTATCAAAACAAAAATCAGCAATTTAATTCCTCTAGGTAAAATTGCCAATAATCCTACTAAAACCACTCAAATTAGCTATGGTTTTATGGCCAAAAATCTTGAATTTAATTCCCAGCAAAATACAGATACAACTGAGGAAATAGAAATAATAAAAGCCAGGCCCCAACAAGTAATTGACATGCTAATGAAGGGCGAAATATGGGGTGCAGATTCAGTGGCTTTTATTTTAAAAGCTTACTACCAATATCCAAAATTATTTAATATAAAAAATGAACAAGCTAATTTTAGAATTTAAAAATCAAGTTATCAAAGCCTCTAGAAAATCTACTTTTATCCATCATAAATGGTTTATTAAATATCATTTAGAAATAGTAGAAAAAATTGCTCTAGAACTTTGCCAAAAATATAAAAAAGCCGATAAAGATTTGGTACTACTTTTGGTTTGGCTTCATGACTATGGTAAAATATTAAATTTTAACAAACAATATGAGCTAACTTTAAGCAAAGGCAAAGAAAAATTGGAAACTCTAGGATTTCCAAAAGCATTTATAGCTAAAGCTATTGACTATGTGGAAATAATGGATAAAAAAGAAAAAATAAATCTTAAAACAACAGCAATTGAAATAAAAATTGTCTCTTCTGCCGATGGAGCTGCCCATCTAGTAGGCCCATTTTTCTCCCTGTGGTGGCATGAAAATTCTAATAAACATTTTGAAGAGTTGATGGAAGATAATATCCAAAAACATCTAAAAGACTGGAACAAAAAAATTGTTTTAAAAGAAGTAAAACAAGCCTTCAAAAATAGACATAATTTTTTATTGGAACAGTGTGGCCAATTTCCTGATAAATTTTTAAAATAATTTTTAAATACATGCAAAAAAATCAAAAAATATATAAAACTATTGATGAGTATATTTCTTCCTTTCCTAAAGATGTTCAAAAAAAACTAAAAGAAATAAGAAGACTGGTCAAAAAACAAAGCCCTCTAGCACAAGAAAAGATAAGCTATCAAATGCCGACTTTTGTTTTAAACGGTAATCTATTACACTTTGCCGCATATAGCAAACATATTGGTTTTTATCCCACCCCTAGTGGCATTAAAGCCTTTAGCAAAGAATTGAGTAAATACAAAAATTCCAAAGGAGCGGTACAATTTCCTATCACTGAAGAGCTACCTATCAAACTAATAGAAAAAATAATAAAATATCGAGTAAAAGAAAATAGTAAAAAAACTGCCCTCTAGGCAGTTTTTATTGTTTTGATTTTCTGACAAAAGCATTTATATTCCAATTGGTTTTATAGACTCCTTCCGGTTCCAAATCAAAATGGGTAGTCTTTAGTAAGTAAACTAATTCTCCGGTAGTGAAAGAATGATAATATCGCCAGACAGTGCCACCTTCATCAGTAGTCCAAGGAATAAAAAAATCATTCCAAGAACGCTTTGACCAAAACTTTTCCAAGGCATAACGCATATATTTTTTTTGCCAAAGATTCCAATTGGTCATAAAAAGCAAACCACCTGGTTTGAGCCAACGATTGGCCTTGAAAAGTAAATCAAGTCTTTCTGCTCTAGTTGGTAAATGATGAAAAGAAGCTACCATAAAGACCATATCAAAAGTAGCTGGCTCAAAAGATAAATCCGACATATCGGCTACTACAAATTTGGCTTGCGGATGACTAGTTCTAGCTTGGGCTATCAGCTGTTCACTGAAATCTACTCCCAGATAATTGAGCTTTTTGTCTGACTGCTCCAAAGATTTAAGCAGACGACCATTACCACAGCCCAAGTCTAGTATCTTGAAGTTGTTTTTAATATGTGGTATAAAGACTTGTAACTCTTTCCAAGGATAAGCCCGAGTAGCTGAAAACTCTTTGGCGATATCATTGTAGAGTAAACGCAAATCATTTTTTACTTTTTCACTTTTCATGGATAGAAAACAAAACAAAATTTTAGATAAAATAGTACTAGATCTTTATGAGTATAAAGATTCTAGCGAACTTGAGTTTGTCAAAGCTTTGCGTCAAGTATTTTCTCGCTACAAAATGACCCCAACTGCTAAAGCTAATATTATTGTAGCATATAAAAATTTGATTAAAAAGGGAAAGTTGAAGGCCAATAAAAACTTTGCCGATCGCCTGGTTAAAAGAGCCGTGCGGACTATGAGTGGTGTTTCGGTCATTACTGTCTTGTCCAAGCCCTTTGTCTGCCCTGGTAAATGCGTTTATTGCCCAACTGAACCAGGCATGCCCAAAAGCTACTTGTCCAATGAACCAGCCGCTGCTAGAGCTAAGATGAATCTTTTTGACCCAATCAGACAGGTGACTATGCGTATTCAGGCTTTGGAAAATAACGGCCACCAAGTAGATAAACTAGAACTACTTATCCTAGGCGGCACCTGGTCTGTTTATCCAGAAAAATACCAAATAGAATTTGTGCGTGATCTTTTTTATGCTGCCAATACCTTTGGACAAAAACGCAAGAGAGCTGCTCTATCTCTAGAAAAAGAGCAAAAAATAAATGAAAACACCAGATACAAAATTATTGGTTTGACTCTGGAAACTAGACCAGATTATATAAGCCCTACTGAGCTCAAAAGAATGAGGACTCTGGGTACTACTCGCGTCCAATTGGGTGTCCAGCATACTGACAACAAAATTCTTGATTTGATAGTGCGTGGACATAGTATTGAGCAGTCTATCCAAGCTACTAGGCTGCTCAAAGAAGTGGGCTTAAAAGTAGATCATCATTATATGCCAGATTTACCCGGTTCCAGTCCCGCCAAAGATTTGAAAATGATGAAATATGTTTATAGCTCCCCTGATTTGCAACCAGACCAAATAAAAATATACCCTTGTGTGGTCAATGAATATGCTGAGCTAAACAAATGGTATCAAGCCGGCAAATACAAACCCTACTCTGCTAAACAATTATTGGATTTACTTTTAAAAATAAAAGAAATTACTCCGCCTTGGATAAGAATCAACCGTTTGATTAGAGATATACCAGAAGAAAGTATTATTGCTGGTAATAAAATCACCAACCTCCGTCAATACTTACAAACAGAATTAAAAAAACAGGGCAAATTTTGTCAGTGTCTCAGATGTCGAGAAGTTAGAAATGATAGTGAAAATAGTGCTAAGGCTATACTAGTCAAAAGAGAATACCGTGCTTCTTTGGGTGATGAAATATTTATTAGTTTTGAATCTGAAGATAAAAAAATACTCTATGCCTTTTTGAGATTAAGATTCAATGACCAAAAAGATGAAAATATTTTTGCGGAATTAAAAAATGCTTCACTAGTCAGAGAGCTACATGTCTACGGCAAAATGATTCCAATTTATAATGAAGATCAAGATGACGAGCTGTCACAAACTCAACACCTAGGCTTTGGCAAAAGACTAATGGCTGAAGCAGAGAAAATAACTAAAGATAGAGGTCTAGCTAAAGTAGCAGTTATTTCTGGCATTGGGGTAAGGAACTACTACCAAAAACTGGGCTATCAGCTAGAAGGCACTTATATGACCAAAAAACTCTAAACAAAAGAGTGCCTCTATTTCGTTGACACAAATTACAAAATATACTTAAATATAGACGAAATGACCTTTCCACCAACCATCCACCCTTTCCCTAAGGAGGAAAAAGATGAACCTGAACCTGAGTTGGTTTGAAGTCCAGAGCTACACCGAGCAGGATTTCTTCATCCGTCACCTCAAGCTTGGCTGCCACAGGCAGTACTTTCTTCCCAGCAAACGTCGACTCATTCTTGATGTCTGCATCCCCATACTACAAGCCATCCGTGAGGGTAAAGGCATAACCCAGGAGAGCTGGGACCTGGTCAGGCTGGCTGAGAGTCGTCAGTTCCGACGTTCCGAGATCGAACCAACTATCTGGGACATCTACCAGGAGTTCAGTTCGCCTATGAACAGTCTCAAGGCTGCCAGATATCTCGGGCTGTCCCAGCGCCACTGCCTTCGCATCATCGCTGGTCTGGCTCGCCTCAACGACAATGTGCACAAGTCCAAGAAGAAGGGCTGGCAGGTGCCGGTCGTCGCTCTTGATGATTGGTTGATCAAGTATCGTCCGGCCACAAATTGACCAACAACGATGAAGCCGGTCGCGCGCAGCGCGCGACCGGCTTTAAAATTAATATACAATATTGCATATACGAGACAATATGCTAAACTAAATAGCGTAATTATTATCTACCAATATGATAAAACTAGATAAAATAGATTCACAAATTGCCAAAATATTAACTCAGGAATTGGAGCGCCAAAGAAATGGAGCGGAAATGATTGCTTCAGAAAATTTTGTCTCCGAGGCAGTATTACAAGTAGCTGGCTCAGTTCTGACCAATAAATATGCTGAAGGCTACCCCAACAAAAGATACTATGGTGGCAATGAATTTATAGACCAAGCTGAACAACTAGCTATTGATAGAGCCAAAAAACTATTTGGAGCTGAGCATGCCAATGTTCAGCCTCACGCTGGTTCACAGGCCAACATGGAAGCTTATTTTGCCTTGGCTGAACTAGGTGATACTATTTTGGGATTTTCTCTAGCTCATGGCGGACATTTGACACACGGGCACCCAGTCAATTTTTCTGGCAAATTTTATAATTTTGTCAGCTACGGTGTAGATAAAGAGACCGAAAGAATAGATATGGAAGAAGTCCGCTCTCAAGCTATTAAACACCGCCCAAAAATAATCTTAGCTGGGGCTAGCGCCTATTCTCGCCAAATAGATTTTAAAGCTTTTAAAGAAATAGCTGATGAAGTCAAAGCTTATCTAATGGTAGATATGGCTCATATTGCAGGACTAGTAGCTGCTGGTCTTCATCCTGATCCAATTCCTTATGCTGATGTAGTCACTACTACTACTCATAAAACTTTGCGCGGTCCAAGAGGAGCAATGATACTATGTAAAACTAAAGATAGACTAGATCCTAATGGTAGGAAAACTCTCGCCCAAAAAATAGACAGTGCTGTTTTTCCAGGTATGCAAGGTGGACCACTGGAGCATATCATTCTAGCTAAAGCTGTGGCTTTTGGCGAAGCCCTAGAACCAGCCTTTAAAGACTACCAAAAACAAGTTATTAAAAATTGTAAAACTCTGGAAAATAAATTCCGCCAAGCTGGAGTGCGAATGGTTTCAGATGGTACTGATAATCATCTCTTGATGATAGATGTTACACCACTAGGTTTATCGGGTAAAGAAGCGGAGAATTTACTAGACAAGGTTAATATTTTTACCAACAAAAATATGATTCCTTATGATAAGCGGACTCCTTTTGACCCCTCAGGTATTAGACTGGGTACAGCTGCACTTACTACTCGCGGTCTGAAAGAAAAAGAAATTGAAATTGTAGCTGATATATTGATAGAAACTTTAAAAACCAAACAAGCTAGTAAAAAAAATAAGCTCGCTATTATTGATTTAATGAAGCAATTTAAACTATACCCAAAACTATAATGGACAAAATACTAGATGGCCTAAAATTAGCCACCACCATACAACAAGAAATAAAAGAAGATTTGGCCAAAAAAAATATTAGACCAGGTTTGGCTGTTATTTTGGTTGGCGATGACTCGGCTAGTCGACTTTATGTCAGTAAAAAGAAAAAGGCTTGTTTGGATGTTGGTATTGAATTTCATGAATATTTACTAAAAGCTGATAGTAGCCAAGAGAATATCTTAGAGACTATAGATTTTTTAAATCAAGACGAACAAGTCAATGCTATTTTAGTTCAATTGCCCTTACCAAAAAAATTTGACACTGACAAAATAATCAAAGCTATTGATCCCAAAAAAGATGTTGATGGCTTTCATCCAGCTAATATTGAAAACTTCTTAAAAAACAAAGCTTTGATTACCCCTGGTCTGCCACTGGGTATACTTAGGCTGCTAGAAGAAACTAAAGAAAATCTATCTGGCAAAACAGCGGTGATAGTATCAAGAAGTAAAGTTTTTTCTAAGCCGATGATAAAAATATTAGAGGATAGAAATATACCAGTATCTTTGGTAAATCCCGATGATAAAAATCTAAACGAAAAAACAAAACAGGCTGATGTCTTAATAGTATCCTGTGGCCAAGCCTTCCTCATTAAAAAAGATATGGTCAAAACTGACGCTATTATTATAGATGTGGGCACAAATAAAATAGACAAAAACTATGTAGTCGGCGATGTTGACTACACTAGTGTCTTTCCTAAAGTAAAATTCATTACTCCGGTGCCAGGCGGAGTAGGACCAATGACCGTAGCAATGCTGCTATATAACACTGTTAAGCTACATCAGGCTGGAAAATAAACACACAGTCCACGTCCTGAGCGAAGACGAGCTAAGCTCGTCGGAGTCGAAGGACGGAGTAGGACCAATGACCGTAGCAATGCTGCTATATAACACCGTTAAATTGAGCTTAGCTAAATAAAAAAATAATCCAGCCCTTCGCGAAGGGCTGGATTATTTTTTAATATCTAGAGTAATGTATTTTGCCAAGAGCCCATCTTGCCCAATACCTTCATAGTTTTTATTCTATCTAATTCAAAAACCCGTAAAGAATCCCGTAAGTGACAAAAAGCTTTTATCTTTTGCCCATTGATATTTTGAATATCAATTTTCCTAAATGTAGTTTGCCCTTTTTCGTCTATATATTCTATTTCCACCTGATCTCCATTGGCTAAAGCTTTTTTTATTTTATCTTCTATAGTGTCACCCTGAGCGTTCCCCCAACGAGCTACTATTTTTTCTTTTTGTCCAGAATTTTGATACCAAATATTACCGTGAGCTAAACCATATTCATAAACTTCTCGAGTTACTTTGACATCATCTAAACAATACCTAATCAAACTATCCCAATCATTACTTCTATAATAAGCAATGGCATCTAAACCTGAACCAGACTTACCATAACCAAGAGTACTTTGAGCCACACTTTCCAATTTTAACCTGTGACCTAAAGCATGAACTATTTCTTCCAAAATATCTAAATGCGGAATAGTAAACAAATCAAAATCTTTATAATAAGGTTGAAGCACAGTCAAATCAAAACTCTTACTATTAAAACCAATAAGTAACTTGGTATTTTTTAATAGCTCCAAAAGCTCACCAAACTCCTCTTCTTTAAAACCACGATATTTATCTTTATTGTAAGAATAAATACCAACCAAAGACACACCTAATTTATAACTATTATGATGTCCTCCGACTTCCTCAAAAGTCTTTTTGGTTTCTAAATCTAATACAATTATATCTTTTTCTTCTTCCATTTTTTTATTATAACAAATCTAATTACTCCTTACCAATCCGATACATCTGGTAAAAAACCATCTGGATCAACCACATATTCTATGCCATCTCCTGAAGCATAAGTAGCGCTACGAGCCATAGCATTATAATTTAAAAGTTTAGCATCAATGTCAGCCAAAAATGGTGACGGTTTCAAGTCCTTATAACCATCATATCTAAACATAGACATAGGATAGGTCAAATAAAGATAACGGCGAGCTCTAGTTGAGGCCACATAAAACAAACGCCGTTCTTCTTCTCTTTCTGCTTCACCCACACAAAGAGGATGAGGAAAAGCCATGTCTGTCATATTGATTATAAAAACCGCCTCCCACTCCAGACCTTTAGCCTGATGGACAGTGCTTAGTATGATATTATCTTCTTTTTTTTCAGACTCCCGACCAGAAAAACTTTCTTGCAAACTTATCTCACTCAAAAATAAATCTAAATCTTTATAGCCAGCTGAAAAAATTGCCAATTGTTCCAAATCATCCTGGCGTTGACGATAGTCTGTAAATTTTTCTTTCAGCTGCGGATAATAAAATTCAATAACAATGTTTATCAATTTACTGACATTGTCTTTTTGATTTTTAACTAAATCATCTATGAGCATTAATATTTTCCCCCAGCTCGTACCGGCTTTATCCGCCATGTTTAGACCCGAATCTCTAAGTTTGGCTAAATCACCCACTTCAACAATCTGCTGATAAATCCGATAAGCTGTGACTGGTCCAATACCTTCTTGCATTTGTAAAATTCTTAGCCAGGCTACCTCATCTCTAAAATTTCCTAATATTTTTATATAAGCTAGTAGATCTTTGATATGAGCTCTTTCAAAAAAACGCAGGCCCCCTCTAATCTCGTAATCTATGCCTCGACGATTCAATTCCATTTCCAAATTTTGACTGTATGAAGCGGCTCGAAAAAGAATAGCTATTTGATCTGGTTTTAAACCTTTTTCAAAGTGTTGTTCTATTTTATCTACTATAAAACTAGCTTCTTGAATAGGACTAAGTAAAGCTGTTAGTTCTGGCCTGACGTGAGATTCTCTGACGGCTTTAAGATTTTTGGCAAACTGCTTGGTATTGGCCGCTATAATTTGATTGGCCACATCCAATATTTCTGGAGTGGAGCGATAATTGGTTTCCAATTTATGAACAGTAGTTTTGGGAAATTTATCAGGAAATTCCAAAATATTTCTAATATCTGCTGCCCGAAAAGAATAAATACTCTGGGCATCATCACCAACTGCCAAAACATTATGGTGTAACTTAGATAAATTAAAAATAATTTCCGCTTGAATAGTATTGGTATCCTGATACTCATCAACCAAAATATAGTCCCATTTTTTTTGTAATATTGGTCCAGCAACTGGATGTTCAGTCAAGGCTTTCCAAAAAACTAAAAGATCATCAAAATCCAAAACATTAGAGGCTCTTTTACGTCTTTTATATTCACTGGCAATATGTTCTATATTCTCCAAAAGAACCATCCACTCAGAAAATTTTATTTCTAAGCTTTGCTTAATATCAATTCCCGAATTAGTAGCAAAACTAATAGTCTCTCGAAGCATCCCTGGAGTGGGACGATGCTTGGCTGGTAGAGAACTCAGATAATCTTTGGAAATTAATTTTAGTAAATTATCACTATCATCACTATCTAAAATTGTAAAATCAGATTTAATATCAATATATTTACCATAGATTCTTAGTAAGCGATTGGCCAAAGAATGAAAAGTGCCACCCCACAAAGGCAGTTTGTCTTCAAGTTTGAGACCTAATAAATTCTTAACCCGATTCATCATCTCCGCTGCTGCTTTGTTGGTAAAAGTCACTAGTAATATTTTATCTGGCCTTACTCCTTGATCTAAAAGCCAAGCGGCTCGATAAATTAAAGTACGAGTCTTACCAGAGCCAGCTCCAGCCAAGACTAAATGAGGCCCCTTACCAGATGTAACGACCTCATATTGTTCTTTATTTAATTCTTGTTTAAAATCTATAGACTTCATAATCAGGACTATTATAACCCAAATAAAAAAATAAATCCAACTAAAAAATTGGACAAAATAAAGGACCGGGCTCCCTGGTGAGAGAGCCCGGTCGAATTCCGTGACCGCTAGTCGCTAGTTAGCGACGACTGGTCAAGGTCAGAGCAACGGTATCAGTACCGTAACCCTTGACGACGTAGTCAGTCGGCCGACCTTCGGGGTCAGGCAGAACTTTGACACTGACCTGACCAGGAGAGGTGGCCTCACCACCGAAACGCGGCTCTGTAGCCTTGCCGGTGTAGGGGTTCTCCAACAGCTTGCCGCCCGGCAGGAAAGGCAGGAGGTCAGCCGCCGCGTCCGAGTAGAGGCCGTCGTGCCGGACGGCGAAATCCTCCATGGCCAGCTGCACGGTGTGCACCGCACCCTTGACATTGGCCTCCTTGGCCCGGTCCTGCATACTCATGTAGTTGGGGATGGCGATGGCCGCCAGAATGCCGACGATGACCACGACGATCATGAGCTCGATCAGGGTGAAACCTCTGCGCTTCTGCGACATGTCCTTTTCCTCCTGTGGAACGTCTGAAGTTTGAGATGCTTAGCCAAAGGCTAGCATCCCGCGAAGATGATCAGTTGCCGCCGTGCCAGGTGAGGATATTGATCGCCTCACCAAAAGCTGTGATGATGTATCTCTGCCTCCCCCCATCGGAAATCAGCTGCACGCCGACCTCCCCCGGAGTCTTGGCACTAGCCCCGAACTGGGGCTCGGAAAACTGGCCAGTGAAGCCATTCTCCAACATCTTGCCACCCGGCAAAAGAGGCAGGAGATCCTCAGCTCGGTCGGAGTAGACTCCGTCGTGGCGCACGGCGTAGTCCTCGACCGCCAACTGCAGCGTGTGTGCCGCGGTCTTGGTCTTGTCCGTCTTGGCCGTGCGGTCCTCCATACTGATGAAGTTGGGGATGGCGACGGCCGCCAGAATGCCGATGACCACGACGACGATCATGAGCTCGATCAGAGTGAAACCTCTGCGCTTCTGCGACATGTCCTTTTCCTCCTGTGGAACGAAGCTTAATCAGAAAATTTGAGGATTTTAATCCTCGTGACTCTTTAAGCTAGATTACCTTTCTGTTTCAGGTTGTTGTGAAGAACGGGACATTAACATAGTATTATATCATATCTAATGCTTTTTGTCAATTAAAACATCCTCAAAAAGCTGATTTTACAAGAAATACTAATAGCCTCATAAATATTGCCTTTTTACTATCTTTATGCTTTAATTTGTCTTGTTATTATTAAATATATTTCTGCTTAGGCAGGAATGACAGGAAAATATTTTTATGTCATTTTCTCTAGGAATTGTTGGTCTACCAAATGTCGGTAAGTCCACTTTATTTCAAGCCCTAACTAAAAATAAGGTAGAAGCCTCCAACTACCCCTTTTGTACTATTGACCCCAATGTCGGCGTAGTAGCTGTACCAGATAGTAGATTGGATGACTTAGCTATGATGTCCAAATCGGCCAAAATTATTCCGACTGTCATTGAATTTGTAGATATTGCCGGTTTGGTCAAAGGAGCATCACTAGGAGAAGGCTTGGGTAATAAATTTTTATCAAACATTAGAGATGTAGATGCTATAGTGCAAGTCATTAGAAGTTTTACTGATAAAAATGTTACACACGTTCATGGTAATATTTCTCCTGAGTATGATAAAGAAATTATCAATCTGGAATTGATTATGGCCGACTTAGAGGTAGCGACTAAACATTTAGACAAAGTAATTTCTAAAATGAAAGGTCCTTATGACAAAATTTTGGACCAAGAAAAAGCTCTAATGGAAAAAGCCAAAGCTCATTTGGAAGCTAATCAGCTTTTAAATAGTCTAGAATTAAATGACGAAGAACAAAAATTAATCAAACAAATAAATTTACTGAGCATCAAGCCGATTATTTATCTATACAATATAGATGAAGCTGATTTAGCTAAAGACCTTGGCTTGCCAGCTGGATCAATTTCAATTTGTGCTAAAACTGAAGCTGAATTAGCTGAGTTAGAGCCAGCAGAAGCCAAAGAATATATGAAAGAGCTTGGCATTACTACTAGTGGCTTAGATAATTTGATTAGTGCTAGCTACAAATTACTCAACCTAATTACTTTTATCACTACTGGGCCAGAAGAAACCAGAGCTTGGACTATTACCAGCGGCACCAAAGCTCCTCAAGCGGCTGGAGTGATACACACTGACTTTGAAAAAGGTTTTATCCGTGCCGAAGTCATCAATTGGCAAACTCTTTTAGATGATGGGGCTTGGAATGAGAGCAAAGTGGCCGGTCATATGCGTATGGAAGGCAAAGAATATATTATGAAAGATGGTGATACAGTCCATTTTCATTTCAATTAAGATCTCATAAAAAAATAAATTTTTTACTGTTTAGCAAATGTGCTATAATATAAATGTCCTAGTCCTTTGTTGTAACATCTTTGTCAAAAATACTAGCCCAAGTAAAACGTGCTCTATAAAAAGCACCAGAAAATAAAAATAAATTACTTGTCTAATATCTGGAACAAAGATAAACATTAACACAACTGAATATGGACATGGAAGTTTTATAGAATTCCACCTACATTGGGGCAGGTGGGATTCTTTTTTTAAAAAAATAAAAAGACCTAAAGCAAAAACTATGGGTCTTTCAATTTTAAATTATAATCTATTTTTAGTAATCAACATGCCGTCACCAAAAGAAAAAAATCTATACTTTAGCTTGATAGCCTTTTGATAAGCTTTTAATATTTGCTCCCGGCTAGCTAAAGCAGCTACCATAAAAAGTAGAGAACTTTTCGGCAAATGAAAATTGGTTATTAAATCATCTACAAATTTATATTTATAGCCTGGATAAATATAAATGTCTACCCATTTAGAGCCTGAGCTTAAATGCCCAGCCTTAGTAGCAAAGGCCTCTAAGGTGCGGGCACTAGTGGTGCCAACAGCTATAATATTTTTACCTTGTTTTTTTAATTTATTCAAAGACTCTACAGTGTTTTTATCAATACTAGCCCACTCATGGTGAATTTTATGCTTAGTAATATCCTCTACTTCTACTGGCGCAAAAGTACCTAGACCAACATGTAGAGTTACTTTAAAAATTTTGACGCCTTTTTTATTAAGTTGTTGTAAAACTTTGTTAGTAAAATGAAGACCAGCGGTTGGCGCCGCTGCCGAACCAAGAGAACGAGCATAAATAGTCTGATAATCTTTTTTGATTTTTGAACTATCTTTAATTTTTATATAAGGCGGCAGCGGCGTATGCCCAATACTATCTATAATAGCTTCCAATTTTTTGCCGACTTGATTAAATTTTATTTGTTTAATTTTACCATCAATGTCTTTGATAATTTTGGCCACTAGTTTATCAGCCAAATAAATACTATCGCCGACTTTAAGATTACGAGCACCAATCATAGCTAGCCAAGTGGAATTATTGATTTTTTCAGTCAATAAAATTTCTACTTGCCCGCCAGTAGATTTGTGACCATAGAGCCTAGCTGGAAAAACTTTTGTTTCATTAACTACCAAGACATCATTGGCCGAGAGATATTCTGGCAAATTATAAAAATGCTGATGGCTTATTTTTTCTTTAGCTCTATCTAATATCAAAAGGCGTGAATGATCCCGTGGTTTTATTTGACTTTGGGCTATCAAAGCACGAGGTAAATTATAATCAAATAAACTTATTTTCATAAATATTATAATAAAGTAGCTGCCGGGTCCGTCTAAGACGGACCCGGCGCCAAAGGGTTTAACGAATCCGATGCCCGTTGAGGCGAAGATGGTGGGGATTGGTATAAGACATTATACCATTTCCTATACAGATAAGCGGCCAGAAGATAAGCATGGCTACAAATACACCCAGACCAGCGCTGACAATACAAAATTGATCACTGGGTGGACCATATTCATGCCTAGCGCGCCTGAGCAAAGACACAATGTCGCTGCTATAGAGCAGACCAAAGAAAAAGCCTAGCAGAGCGTAGGCAATCGCCAAGACAAGCCACCAATTCATGAGCTTCCTCCCTTTCCAGTTTGACTCGCTACGAAGTGACAGAGAACAAAAAGCAGCTAAACATTAGCTTAATTATCAGCTAGCTGTCAAATTTTTTTAGAATAAAGGCAGCCACAATAGTCTTGGCGATAAAAACCTTCTTTTTTGCTCATCTCAGACGCTATTTTAAAACCATTATTTTTCTTCCAATCCGCTTCTAGAAATTTAACTCCGTATTCTTTAACCAATTTATTAGCTACACAATTGATTTGAGAAACATCTTTGTGAGGAGAAATACTCATCACTGTAGCCCAAAGGTCATAGTTTTCTTCCTTAGCTTTTTTAGCTGTTTGACCTAGACGAATATCAAAACAAACTTCACAGCGCTGACCTTTTTCTGGTTCAGCTTCTAGACCCTTGGTCTTAGTAAACCACTCGGCTGTATTATATGGTCCTTCTTCAAAATTAATAGCTATTTTTTTGGCATATTTTTGCATTTCATCTCGGCGCAAATTGTATTCTTTCCTAGGATGAATATTGGGGTCATAGAAAAAAATACTTAGCTGATAATCTTTAGCTAACTGCTCTAAAACATAAATAGAGCATGGTGCACAACAAGAATGTAATAATAATCTTTGTTTCATAAATCCATTAATACTTTGATCGGAGCTTTATAAAGCTCACCATAAGAAGTAAATCCATTGAGTGGAATAATGCCTCTAGCATAAGATATCATAAGTAAAACATTAAAAATAATTCCTGTAAACACCAACAAAATAAAAATAATTAGGACTATTTTTCTTTTGCAGACTGCCTTTATAAAATAACTCAGGCCAAGAGTAAAAATAAAAAAACTACTAATCATACGACGAGCTCCAAAAGAGCCACCGCCATACCAATCATAGATAGCACAATTGATATAAATCTGTATTAGCATAGCCAAAAATAAAAGCCTAGCCAAAAATTTATCTTGTTTATAAAAAAAGCCTAACCCCACTAAAGAAAACATCAGTAAAGGATGGACCGTAAACATACCATGATGACTAGAAAATAAAAATTGCCAAATATGAGGATGAGCCAGATGAAAAAATGAAGTTCCTTGTGGTATTACAATCCAAGATCCAAACAAATGTCGCCACATCAAAAATTGTAGCGAACTTAATAAAACAAACCCTACTAAAGCCAAGCTAATTGGCTTTATATATTTTTTATAATTTTTTTCAGCATAAATTTTTTTAAAAATTATAAATAAAGCTATAACAGCAAATACTATATCCTGCCATCTAAGCAAAAATAATAAAGCCATACTCACTCCTAGTAGTAAGTAATCTAAATAATATATAATATCGGATTTATAAATTTTATAAATCACATAAAAAAATAAAGAGCTAGAGAAAACTGTCAATCCGTGCGCCATACTAGGCTCATAAATCAGATAAAAAGGCACCGGTGATACAGCTATAGAAATTAATATAGCCCACCAAGCATATTTTTCACCTATAATTTTCCTCAGGGTATTAAAGAGTAAGGCTAAACCCAATAAAAAATAAGTCCAAGTGCCCATAGCCACTGCCACTTGATAAGGAAAATTAAAACCCCTAATAAAATAAGGATCAGCAAAATCAAAAACATAGCTAACTATAAAAGCTATTAACACAAAAGGACTCCATAATACAGCTGCCCCCACTGCGAAAGGATTGGCTATTTGATTGACACTAGTTTGCCAAGCCACCACAGTATCATAATTATTTAAAGCATCAAATAAAGCAAACTCATTTTGCAAATTAAAATCCCTATCAAAAATAAAAGACCTAATATATGAATAATAACCAAAACCATCACCACCTATCTGCCAGCTTGCTTGCCATAGAGTAGTCAAAAAACACAAAATAAAAAATACCAACAATAAAAGGCTGGTAGTATTAAATTGTAAATTAATTTTTCTCACCGTGTACTAAAATAACTTATTATTTTTATTCCTATCTATACCTAAATACTCATAGGTTTTATCTGTAGCTACTCGACCCTGAGAAGTACGAGAAAGCAAACCTAATTGCATCAGGTATGGTTCAAATATTTCTTCAATTGTGCCAGCTTCTTCTTGGACAGAAGCCGCTAAAGTGCTCAGTCCGACTGGACCGCCACTAAAATTTTCTACAATTATTTGTAAAAGTTTTCTATCCAAATCATCTAGACCATAGGTATCTATAGCCATCATATCTAGAGCTTGTTTGGTCAAATCATAAGAAATCTGGCCATTGCCTTTGACCTGAGCATAATCTCTGACTCTTTTTAATATTCTATTGGCAATACGAGGAGTAGCCCGAGAACGGCTAGCTATTTCTGCTGTGGCTTGATCATCAATGGTAATAGCCAAAATATCAGCGGCTCGTTTAACAATTTGAGCTAGCTCTTCTTTATTATAAAAATCCAATCTAAAAGTCACCCCAAATCTATCTCGCAGTGGAGAAGAAATCAAATTATATCTAGTGGTGGCACCAATTAAAGTAAATTTTGGTAAATCCAAACGAAGTATTTGAGCAGAAGGTCCTTTACCCAAGATAATATCTAAAGCAAAATCCTCCATAGCCGGATAAAGAATTTCTTCTATAGTTTTATTTAGCCGATGAATCTCATCAATAAATAAAATATCTCCTTCTTGCAAATTGGTAATAATAGCGGCCAAATCTCCCGCTTTAGAAATAGCTGGACCAGAAGTTACTTTTACTCCCACTCCCATTTCTTTGGCTATAATATGAGCCAAAGTGGTCTTACCTAATCCTGGTGGACCATAAAGCAAAGTATGATCAATCGGCTCTTGCCTATTTTTAGCCGCTTGAAGCACAATATCAAGATTTTTTTTTACTTGCTCCTGACCAATATAATCTGCTAATTTTTGGGGACGCAAAGTCAAATCCCAAGTGCGATCTGTTTTCTGTTCTTTAGCTGATATGACTCGCTCTTCCATGTTATAAATTATTTTTTTCTAAAGTCACCTTTTCTTCTTCTAATAAAGCCCCCCATTTATCATGATCAAAATTTGTAGCTAGCTGTTTCTTTTTTTGATAATTTTCAAAAATAATTTCTGCCTGAGAAACATCTTCTTCCAAAATTTCTAACAAACCAGCTAAACTATTATCTGGAATTCTTGATAATTGTACCAAAAGCTTATCTATTTTATTTTTATCAAGCTTAGATTTTTCTAATAGTATTTTAATTTTAGGAAAAATTAATTGACTCATATTTTTTATTTATATTGTTCCCACATTTGATAAAATTCTTGTAAACCGACACTGGTTTTTAAAGCTTCTCTAAATCCAGTAATATCTTCTGGATTAGCTGTCCCATCTGGGCTAGAATCAAAATGCTGATCAACATACTCAGGTAAATGAGTCATAACAGTATCAATGGCTGCTTTCAATTCTACAGTCGTAAGCTTCCCATCGTCACCTTTTAAATCAGCCGCAAAAAAATAAACTAAATCACGGGCTTGCGTTCTATTAAATTCCTCATCCATTGATACTTTTATTTCCTGTAGCTGTTTTAATAAATCAAAAACTCTCTGTTTTGATTGTTCGGCTTGTTGTTCTGTATTTGGTTTTTCTTTTACATCTAGCTCCCCCGCTTCGACAAGTGCTGGACTAGCAAATGATAAAGTGGTAAGTAAAGCAAAAACCTTGGCAAATGATCTAGCTTTACCACGAAAACTATTCATTATAGTATCTTCTTGTTCTCTCAACTCATCTAACTGGGGTTTTTCTTTAGGTGTTTCTATTTTAGGGGCTTCTCCAAATCTCATAAATTTAAAATAATAATTAAATTTAAACAAGGGTTACCGATGATACTCTATCGTCACTATCTTTAAAGCGCATCAACCTGACACCTTGAGTAGCGCGTCCTAAGACATTGACTGACTTGATAGGCAACCTAATCACTTGGCCTTTTTTGGAAATAATAATCATATCTTCATCTTCGGCCTTGCCAGAAACTATTTTGGCAGAAGCAATGTTACCAGTTTTGTCAGTCACTTGAGCAGTCTTGATACCACTACCGCCACGGCCTTGTACTTTATAAGAAGCCACCGCTGTCCGCTTGCCAAAACCATGAGACATCACTACCATCAGTTGCTCATCAGAAATTGATTTTCCGTCAGTGATTAAATCTACACCAACTATTACATCATCTTTTTTAAGACGAATAGCTCTGACCCCAGAAGCTGAGCGACCCATGGCTCTGACATCTTTTTCTCTAAATCTAATGGCTTGACCTTTAGCAGTAGCTAAAATAATATCATCTTTGCCTGATGAAGTTCTAATCCAATTAAGGACATCATCGCCTTTTAATTTCATAGCTATTAGTCCACTATGGCGAACATTATAGAATTGAGATACTTCTACTCTTTTAATCACTCCGTATTTAGTCAACATGACAAAATATTTAAAGACTTTGAAATCTTCACTTTGAATAATGGAAGATACTTTTTCTTCTGGAGATAATTGCAAGAAATTAACAATATTTTGACCTTTAGAAGTACGAGACTGTTGAGGTACCTCATAAGCTTTGAGTTGAAATACTCTGCCTCTGGTGGTGAAAAACATTAAATCAGCATGGGTGCTAGTAGACATAAATGTCTGCACCTCATCTTGCTCTTTGGTAGTTAGGCCCATAACACCTTTGCCACCGCGACTTTGGGTACGGAAATTTTCTGGAGAAAGCCTCTTGATGTAGCCATCGTGAGTCATAGTGATAACAGTTGCTTCATTTGGTATCAAATCTTTGGTCTCCATCTTACCAATGGCGGACTTAATCACTTTAGTCTTTCTTTCATCAGCAAATTTGTCTCTTATCTCTTTAAGCTCAGTTTTGATTATATTTAATATCTTTGTTTTATTTTTCAAAATAGCTTCTAATTCTCTGATCAATTGTAATTTTTCTTTGAGTTCATTTTCAATCTTCATTCTCTCTAGATTGGCCAAAGATTGTAATTTCATTTCCAAGATAGCCACGGCTTGTCTCTCACTTAATTTGAATTGCTTCATCAAATTTACTTTGGCAATATCTTTATCTTTAGAAGCTCTAATTGTTTTGATAACCGCATCAATTTTATCCAAAGCTTTTTTCAAACCTTCCAAGATATGAGCTCTGTCTTTGGCTTTTTCCAAATCAAATTGAGTCCGACGAGCAATTACTACTTGACGATGCTTAATATATTCTTCCAAAATACCTTGTAGAGTCAAAACTCGTGGCTGAATACCATCAATTAAAGCCAACATGTTGACGTGAAATTTCTCTTGCAGTTGAGTATGTTTGTAGAGATTGTTTAAAATTTTATTTGGGTAAGCTTCTTTTTTTAGATCAATTACTACCCTGACACCGTCTCTATCTGATTCGTCACGCAAATCTTTTATCCCTTCTAATTTTTTATCTTTGACTAGTTGCGCAATTTTTTCTAGTAGATTGGCTTTGTTGACCTGAAAAGGCACAGAAGAAATAATAATCTGATATTGGCCAGCCTTGCTTTCTATAATATCGGCTTCCCCACGCATGACAATACCCCCACGACCAGTAGCATAGGCGGTTCTAATATCTTCTATATTATAAATCATACCGCCAGTTGGAAAATCTGGTCCTTTAACTATATTCATCAAATCTTCGATAGTCGCTTGTGGTTTATCTATTAGTAAAGTAATAGCATCTATCAATTCTCCGAGGTTATGAGGTGGAATATTTGTAGCCATACCGACCGCAATACCAGTAGTACCATTTAAAAGTAAATTTGGCAGTTTAGCTGGTAACACTCGAGGCTCTTTGTGTGAACCATCATAATTTGGGATAAAATCAACAGTGTCTTTTTCTATATCAAACATTAGCTCCTCAGCTAAAGCTTGTAATTTAGCCTCCGTATAACGCATAGCAGCAGCACCATCACCATCCATAGAACCAAAATTTCCCTGACCATTAACCAAGGTATAGCGCATAGAAAAATCCTGAGCCATTCTGACCATAGAATCATAAACAGCCACGTCACCGTGTGGATGATATTTACCAAGCACTTCACCGACTACGGTGGCTGATTTTCTAAATTTAGCAGTATGCCTCAAACCAATGGTCCACATCGCATACAATATTCGACGATGGACTGGTTTTAAACCATCTCTGACATCAGGTAATGCTCGAGAAACAATAACACTCATGGCATAATCAATATATGAGCTCTGCATCTCTTCCACAATAGATAAAGGTTCTACATGACCACGATTATCTATCAAGACATCTTGTTTTGGTTTTTTTTCTTCCTTTTTTTCAGACTCTGAAATAGAATTTTTCTTTGTTGGCATATTATTTTAAAATTTTTGATATTTTATTTAACTGCAGAATCTACACAAGCTATTTGATTAACAAAACCCTCCTCCACTATAGCCAAGCAACCGTATTTAAAAATATTTTCGGAACAGATGCCGCTTGTTTTGACTGGTCGTCCTTCGGAGATAAACCTTGAATAAATTTCTGGCCCTTGTGATAAATCTACTGCACAATATCCCTGACACTCACTACTATCATTACATTCTTTTCCTCCATCAGTAGTAGCTAAAAAACATTTTAAATCTGTTTCATTCCACTTGGCACTAATGGCCTCACAATCTACTTGATTCTGTGGTGTTTCTAACAAAGCATTCTTCTCTTTATCAGCTAAATATTTTTTAGTTTCTTCAATTAGTTGTTCTTGCTTAGTCTGCTTAATAAGCTCATCACTGAGACCAGCTAAATCTTCTTGTCCGACTTCAATAGAGCCCTTAATATTTCCTACTTCATCACTAGTATTATTTTGGATTTGATCCAAAAAATAATTTTCTTTCCCCACATCAGCAAAAGGCTTACTAGCTAGCCATTGCCAAGTAATAATCCCCATAAAAAATACTACTAATATTACCAAAATTAAATTTTTGCTCCCACCTGGCTCAAATATAATCATTTTTGTAATTTAAGTATAATTAATTTGATATCTTCCACCGGAAGATCTGCTTTTTTTATTTTATATTTTTCTTCTTCCTCTGGTTTAACACCAAATTCTTTTATAAAAACCGTCAAATCATCTACTGCCAATTTACCAGAACCAGATTTATAACAACTAGGAATGACTATCCGTGGTTCTACTTGCTGGATAAGTCGGCTAGCTTCTTTGGCTGTGGTCAAATCTCCGCCACCGACAGGTAAAATTAACATGTCAGCACCCTCAATCAACTCTAAATCGTCATTTGATAAATCACCATGCCCAAATTCTCCCAAAAAAGCAATTTTAATTCCTTCAAAAACTACATAATAGATAATATTGCCTTTGACCTCACGGCCATAAACAAAAACGTCACCCACTTCATACTCGCCTGGCGAATCAACCACAAAACTATCTTTGTTTAATTTAACTTTGGCTATCTGACTAGGGTCTGAAAAAAGAATAATATCAGCACTAGCTGCTGGTAATTTAGTGACCTTATCCAAAGTATAAGGATTGAATATTAGGGAATGTGAAGTGTTTTTTAACTTAAAGTAATTAAAGCCATGCCATGAAATTATCATATTTTTATCTATTTTTATGCCTTTTAATACTAAATATTTTATCATAAATTAGGCTAAAAGTAAAGACAAAAATAAGGGGTTTTTCACGATATTTATGGCCTTTTAAGCGCCAAAAACAGACTATGACTAGAGACTTGATTTTTTCTAACATTTATGTTAATGTAAGTCAGCTTATAAATAATAAATCATCTTCAAATATGACAAATTTGAAGGCTCAATCCCATCTTGGGAGGGGGATAATTAATAATAATTAATATGTCAGAAGAAAAAACACTTAGCCAACATCCAATGGATATTCTGCTTGCAAATGAAAAAGCAGTTAATATTCCCAAGGAGGGCGATCTAGTGACTGGTGCTATTATCAGTCTTTCAAAAAATGAGATTTATCTTGATATAGATGGTATCACCACTGGTATTATCCGTGGTAGAGAAATTTATGATGAATCAGATGAAACTTCAAATCTAAAAATTGGTGATATTGTTACTGCTACCGTCATTGGTCTAGATAATGAAAACGGTTACATGGAGCTGTCACTACGTGAAGCTGGTCACAAAAAAGCTTGGGACAATTTAGAAACTCTTTATAAAGAAGGATCTATTGTGGATAGCAAGGTGATTGATGCTAATAAAGGTGGTCTCATGATCAAAATTGGTAATGTCGTAGGTTTTCTACCTGTTTCTCAATTAACTATTGAGCACTATCCTCGTATTGAAGGTGGTGACAAAAACAAAATCCTTGGTCACTTAAAAAGTTTTGTAAACCAATACCTGAAAACTAAAGTCCTTGATCTCAACGAAAAAGAAGAAAAACTAATTGTTTCCGAAAAAGCTGCTTGGGATGATAAACAAAAAAAAGTTATTTCCAAATTTACAGTTGGTGATAAAATAGAAGGCAAAGTTACTGGCGTAGTAGATTTTGGAGCTTTTGTAGAATTTGGTGATGGCCTAGAAGGTCTGGTTCATATCTCAGAATTAGCTTGGCAGAGAATTGATAATCCTCGAGATATCATCAAAGTTGGTGATAATGTCAAAGCAGAAATTATTGATATTGAAAACACCAAAATTTCCCTATCTATCAAAAAACTACAAAGAGATCCTTGGGTGGAAGTAGCTGCTAAATATCAAATCGGCCAAAAAGTAAAAGGTAAGGTCTTAAAAGTAAATCCCTTTGGTGCTTTCATTGAACTAGATGACGATATTCACGGCTTGGTCCATATATCCGAACTAAGTAATAAAAAAGTTTCCAATCCGGAAGATTTGGTAGCAGTTGGTAAAGATTATGAGTTTACTATTCTCACTATCGAACCAAAACACCATCGTCTAGGACTTTCTCTAAAAGGAATAGACAAAAAGCCAAAAACTCCTAGCGAAGTAAGCGAAAAAGACGAGACTAAAAAAGAAGATAAAGAGTTAGAGGCTAAGCCCGAAGAAAAAGTTGAAGAACTAAAAGATATACCATCTGAAGCTTTAGCCAAGGATGAAGACAAAAAATAAACCTATAAATTTTGCCCCGTTAGAAATATCCTCTGATATTTGATATACTACATATTAATAACAGACTTCTAACGGGGTTAAAAAATAATAAATTTTATGAAAAATATTTTCAAAAATTTCCTAATATTCTTCTTGATATTTGCAGCTATCATGACTATTTTTAGTCTATTCGACAAAAATAGCCAAAGTATTGAAAAAATATCAATAGCCAAATTAGTTCAAGAAATAAATAATGAGGAAGTACAAGACATTACTGTCAAAGGTAGTGAACTTGATATATTGCTAAAAAACGAGAGCAAACAGTCTAGTAGGAAAGAAACAACCGAGTCTTTAAGTGAAGTACTTAAAAACTACGATGTCTCAACTGAAAAAATCGCTAGCGTAAATATCAGCATTGGTGAAGAAGCAAATTCTGGATTCTTACTAACTGTCATTTTACCATTTGTCATTCCTGCTCTATTTATTATCGGCCTAATTTGGTTTATGATGCGCCAAGTCCAAGGGGTCAATAGTAAGGCTATGACCTTTGGTCAATCTGGTGCTAAAATTGACAACCAAAAACAAAAAGTTAGTTTTAAAGATGTAGCTGGGGCTAAAGAAGCTAAAGAAGATTTAGAAGAAATAGTAGAATTTCTTAAACACCCTCAAAAATTTATTGCCATGGGAGCTAAAATCCCCAAAGGAGTATTGCTCTTGGGCTCTCCTGGTACTGGTAAAACACTTTTAGCCAGAGCCACTTCTGGTGAAGCCAATGTCCCATTTTTCCATATCTCTGGTTCTGAGTTTGTGGAGATGTTTGTCGGTGTTGGTGCTTCCAGAGTCAGAGACTTATTTAAAAAAGCCAAAAAAGCCTCTCCTTGTATTGTCTTTATAGATGAAATAGATGCCGTCGGACGTCAACGTGGTGCGGGCTTGGGTGGTAGTCATGACGAAAGAGAACAAACCCTCAACCAAATTTTGGTAGAGATGGATGGTTTTGATAATCAAACAAATATTATTGTCTTAGCCGCTACCAATCGACCTGATGTCTTAGATCCAGCTCTACTTCGCCCTGGTCGTTTTGATAGACAGGTAGTAATTGATTTGCCAGACATCAAAGACCGAGAGGCTATTTTGGAAATTCATGCCCACAAAAAACCATTAGCTAAAGATGTTGATTTAAAAATGGTCGCTCAACGCACCCCAGGATTTTCTGGAGCTGATTTGGCCAATCTACTAAACGAAGCAGCTATTGTGGCCGCTCGAGCTGACAAAAAAACTATTGACGGTCAGACAGTACTTGATTCAATTGAAAGAGTATTACTAGGTCGTGAGAGAAAAAGCCATATTTTATCTACCAAAGAAAAAAAGATAACAGCTTATCACGAAGCTGGACATGCTTTGATAGCTCATATCTTACCTAACGCTGATCCCGTACATAAGGTTTCTATTATTTCTCGTGGTCGAGCCGCTGGCTATACCATCAATCTTCCTAAAGAAGACAAGAAGATGCTATCTTATTCTGATTTTATAGATGATATGGCCGTACTCTTAGGTGGTTTTGCGGCTGAAAAGATATTTTTTGGTGAAGTAACCACTGGAGCCTCAAACGATTTACAGAAAGTGACTGCGATGGCCAGAAAAATTGTTACCCAGTTTGGTATGGATGAAAAACTTGGCCCTCGCACCTTTGGTCAAAAAGATGAAATGATTTTCTTGGGAAAAGAAATTCATGAACGCCGAGACTATAGTGAAAAAACTGCCGAGACTATTGATACTGAAATATCCAACTACATAAATAATGCTCTAAAAACTGCCGAAAAAACTATCAATGATAATAAAGATAAAATAGAAAAAATAGTAGCCGTTTTAGTAGATAAAGAAACTATAGAAAAAGCTGAGTTTGAAAATTTATTAGCCTAATTAAAACCCGGCACTGGCCGGGTTTTTTATTTAAACAAAAACATATTTTACTACTAGATTTATTTATAAATATTAGCTAAACTATTTATATGAAAATAGAACTTCATCCTAGCTCTGAGAGAGGGGCAAATAAGCTAAGCTGGTTGGACAGTAAGTTCAGTTTTAGTTTTGCCAATTATTATAACCCAGCTAGAATGGGTTTTGGTGCCCTACGGGTATTAAATGATGATATTATTGCCCCTAATCAAGGTTTTGATTTACACCCACATGATAATATGGAAATTATCACTATAGTAATAGAAGGCCAATTGGAACACAAAGACTCTATGGGTGGACATGGTATTATCAATAATAATGAAATACAAGTAATGTCTGCTGGAACTGGCATAATGCATTCTGAATATAATGCTTCTACTACTAGCCCCTTAAAGCTTTTCCAAATTTGGATTGAAAGTAAAGAGCATGATATCAAACCACGTTATGAACAAAAAAACTTATTAGAAAAAATACCAGTAAATAAAATCATTAGCTTGGTATCTGGAGATAAAGATTCTGAAACTCTATATATACATCAAGACGCTAAAATATCTATGGGTTATTTTGATACTAAACAGGAAGTTGAATACTCACTAGCTAATAAACATGGATTATTTATTATGAACATAGCTGGCCAAATATCATTAGGCAAACATAAGCTAAATAAACGTGATGCTATAGCTATTAGTCAAACTAATCAAGTAAAAATAAACGTCCAGGAGCCTTCAAAAATTTTACTCATAGAAATTCCTATTTAAAAAAATAAGTATTATAAAAATAAGATGAAAGAGATAATCCGACAACTAGAAATAGCTGTAGCTGAAATGTTTAATGCCCAAAGTTGTGGGCATGACCTCAAGCATCTAAAAAGGGTTCTGAATTTGGCTTTGACTATTCAAAAAAAAGAAGGTGGTGATAAGATAATTATTGGAGTAGCGGCTTTTTTACATGATATACATAGAGTAATGCAAAAAGATCATGGTCGCTATATATCTCCCCTAGACTCTCTACCTAAAATTAAAGAGCTTTTAGCACCATTAAAATTATCTGAGGGGCAAAAAGAAAAAATATTACACTGCATTGAATTTCATGAAGAATATAATTTTGCAAAAAGTGGAAAAACTGTCCATGACCTAGAAACATTAATAGTCCAAGATGCTGATAACTTAGATGCGATAGGCGCAATTGGAATAGCTCGTTGTTTTGCTTATGGAGGAGCTCATCAAATAGCTATGTGGCTGCCTGAAATAAGTCTCAAACAAAAATCTTATAGTGCTGAAAAACATGATCCTTCTAGCATCCACCATTTTTATAACAAATTACTAAAATTGCAGGATGATATGAATACAGCCACCGCCAAAAAAATGGCGGCCAGTAGGCATAAATATATGAAAAAATTCCTTCAAGAATTTTTTGCTGAATGGCAAGGTGAAAAATAAATTATCAGCTAGCCTTAGCTGACTATAAACACTTTTGTTTTTTTATCAGTTTTATTGTATAATATAGATAGCTAAAAAAATAAAAAGCTTCCGTCTATCAAACGGAATAAATAAAATAAAAATATGTTTTACAGAAAAGTTTATCCTAAAGCTTGGCAATTAGTTAAAAGCAACCCAATTATTTGGTTCTTTGGATTATTTGCCTCATTATTAGGCTTCTATGAAATACAAATCATCTTTAATCTCTCTGATAGTTTCCCAGATTTTATCAGCTCCAACATTAAATCTTGGATGGACATCTTTGTTACTTTTTCTACCATTACTATTAGTTGGGCTAATTTACCAGACGTCTTAGCACTACTGGGCTTATTTATTTTATTCTCTGCCGTTACTATCTTAGCTGTATCCTCACAAGCCTCTTTGACTTATTCTGCCGGTCTGCAAGGTAAAAAATATATCAAGGAAACCCTAGGTGAGCAATTAAAAAATGGTGTTGATAAATTTTGGCCAGTTTTTGGTCTTAATATTATCAATTCACTTATCGGATACTTCTTTGTATCTTTAGTTCTAACACCAATTATATATTTCTTATCCAATACTAATAACTGGCCGATTTATATTATACTAGGTCTATTCACCTTCTTTATACTTATTCCTTTAGTGATTACTATCTCCTTTGTCACTAGATACGGCATAGCTTATATTATGCTAAAAAATCAAAAATTTACTGATGCTTTTGTAAATAGTTGGCTTTTATTTAAAGTTAATTGGATTATTACTATAGAGAATGCTTTCTTATTACTAGGTTTAACCATTCTGGCTCTCGTAGCTATTATTAGCTCCATGGTTTTTGTCTTTGTACCTTTCCTAATTATGGCCAGCCTTATACCCTTTTTAACCTTAATGATTGTGATTATTGGACTATTTCTAGTGGCTGTAGTATTAATACTAGGTAGTTCTATATATAGTGCTTTTTATAATGTAGTTTGGGCTAGTATTTTCTTAGAATTAATAGCCCCTGGTAAAAGCCATAGTAAAATACACCGTATAGCTCATAAACATTTACCTATATTGACCAGATAAAAAAATTTAATACATAAAAAATCATCCAGTTGCTGTGAGCAGCTAGATGATTTTTTATTTTCCGACAGTTGGCAGATACAAAATTGACTTAGAGAGTATCAATAAAGTATAATTATCATAGTTATTAAAAGAAAAATATGGCTGATTCATCAAGTGACGATAAAAATAAAAAACTGAGTGACAAGCTATCTGAAATAGAGCTCAAAGAAAAAGAAAAACGGGTGCAAACACAAGCCGACGCCATGGGTATTTCTTATATAAATTTAGAAAAGTTCCCACTCTCCCAAGAAGCCCTAAAAATTATCGAGCCTGAACAAGCCGAAGCCTTGCAGACTGTCTGTTTTTTGTATACTGGAGAAGAAATGCGCCTTGGTTCTCTTAATCCTAGTAATCCTCAAGTAACTAATTTAGCTAAAGAACTGTCCGAAAAATATCATACTAGGATAAAAATCTACCTACTTTCTGAAGCTAGTTTTAATTTTGCTTTTGCTGTCTACAAAAAAATTCCAAAAATTATCCAAATAGAAGGTGTAGCTATTTCGGCTGAGGATATAGATAAATTTGATAAAAAACTGACTACTATTAAAGATCTTAATCAGCTAATCCAAGCAACCGATCTAACTGAAACAATTAATATAGTTATAGCTGCTAGTCTCAAATTTGGTGCTTCTGATATTCATATTGAAACGGAAGAAGCAGTTATTAATGTGCGTATCCGTATAGACGGTATCCTACACGAAGTGGCCACTCTAAAAAAAGACGCTTGGCCAAAATTAAGCTCCCGTTTAAAATTATTAGCTGGCCTCAAATTAAATATAGGTAATAAACCTCAAGATGGTAGATTTACTATCCACCTGACCAAAGACCAAATAGAGGTCAGAGTCTCCTCTATTCCTTCTGCCTATGGCGAAAGTATCGTTATGAGGTTACTTAAAGCATCAGCTGTTGGTTTAGAATTTGAACAACTTGGTTTTAGAGGAAAATCATTTAATATTTTAAATGAAGAGATGAAAAAACCAAATGGTATGATTATCACTACTGGTCCAACTGGTTCTGGTAAAACTACTACTCTCTACGCCATATTAAACAAACTCAACAAACCTGATACTAAAATTATTACCCTAGAAGATCCAATTGAATATAAATTACTTGGTATAGTACAAAGCCAAATAGACAACACTGATGCTAGTGATCAAGAAGATGTCCAAACTGGAGAAATAAAAAAGAAATCCACCTATACTTTTGCCAGAGGACTAAGAGCTATACTTCGTCAGGATCCAGACATAGTAATGGTTGGTGAAATCCGTGATTTAGAAACAGCTGAAACTGCGGTTAATGCTGCTTTGACTGGCCACTTGATGCTCTCTACTATTCATACCAACTCAGCTGCTGGTACTATCCCTAGACTTTTATCTATGGGCGTCCAAGCTTTTTTATTAGCTCCATCTCTCAATGCTATTATTGGGCAAAGATTAACTAGAAAATTATGTCAAAATTGTAAAACAGAAGATACTAGCCTAGATAATGCTACCATGACTGTAATTTTAAATACCTTAAATGAAATTAGTCCTCAGTCTGGCTATAAACCAGATCTAAATAATTTAAAATTTTACACTGCTAAAGGCTGCGATAAATGCCAAGGTATAGGCTATAAAGGACGAATTGGTATTTATGAAGTAATGTTAATGAGTCCAGAAATAGAAAAAATTATACTGTCTGACAAAGCCTCTGAATACGAAATAGAAAAAATAGCAGTTAAAGATGGTATGATAACTATGTTCCAAGATGGACTACTGAAAGCTCTAGATGGCCTCACTTCTATAGAAGAAATTTTTGATCACGTCAAAGATTAAATTATATAAAAACCACGGGTCTACGCCCGTGGTTTTGCCTAAGGTATTGAAGATATATAAAAATCCATCCAGCTCTTCGCGAAGAGCTGGATGGATTAAATTTATTAATTATAATTAAGCTATACTTATTTTTCTTTTATCCTCCCCCAACAACTCCATATGAATTTTAATAGCCGTAGCTGGTAAATTAACTAGCTTATCAGCCCATTCTATAGCTACTATTATATTATTGTAATTCAAATAATCGCCTAGTCCGATTTCAAACAAATCTTCTTGCCCTGACAAGCGATAGCAATCAATATGTACAAATTTATCTACTTTTCCCCCGTCTAGCTTACTAAATTTCCCCTCGGCCTTAGTTTTTTGACGGGATTTAAGAGGAGAAATATCATAAACTTTCATTAGTACAAAAGTAGGGCTAGTAATATTTTCTTTAACCCCCAAAGCTTTAGCTAAAGCTTTGACAAAAACTGTTTTACCAGCCCCTAGATTACCACTTAAAGCTAAAAACTCTCCACCTTTCAATTCTTTGGCCAGCTCAGTAGCTATTTTTTCTGTAGCTGCTTGATTGTTAGCTTGATATTCTCTCATTTTATTATTATACAATAGCTATTAAAATATCTCAAAAAAAACCAATTTCTAAGTTAAATTATATTTTGGATTTATTTTGACCCAATCTCCAATTAGCCTGAGGCTCTAAATCAAAAATATTTTTGTCTTTTAAGATATAATTATTATTTTTAAACCTTACATTATAATAAGCAGCCACGGCTATCATAGCCGCATTGTCTCCGGTGTATTTTAAATCTGGATAAAAAAATGGCAAGCCAATTTCTCGACTCTGCTTTAACAAAGTATTTTTAAGAACCTGATTAGCTGCTACGCCACCAGCCAACATAATAGATTTTACCTTATATACTTTAGCCGCTTTGATGGTTTTTTTTACTAAAACTTCTATCAGCGCTGCTTGAAATGAGGCACAAATATCTTTGATATCTTTTTTACTTATTTTTTTCTTTTTTTCTAAAGTATAAAGCACAGCTGTTTTAAGACCAGAAAAAGAAAAATCATAATTCTCTTTATCTATCATTGGTCGAGGGAAATTATAAGCTTGAGTATTACCCTCTGTAGCTAAAGAGCTCACTATTGGTCCGCCTGGATAGCCAAGATGCAAAAGTTTAGCTACTTTATCATAAGCTTCGCCAGCAGCATCATCTAAAGTTTGCCCTAATATTTGATACTGACCATGACTGGTCATTAATATCAATTCGCTATGTCCACCAGAAACCAGCAATATCAAAGCTGGTAAATATTTCTGACTATTTCTAGCCAAGCTACTATTACTCAGCCAATTAGAATAAATATGCCCTTCCAGATGATTGACAGACACTAGTGGCAAATGATTGGCAAAAGCCAAGGCTTTAGCTGTGGCCATACCTAGAATGAGAGAAGTAACTAGTCCTGGCCCACTAGTAACCGCTACATAATCTATGTTTTTTAATTTACTTTTACCTAAAGTATTATCTATTAAGGGTATAATAGTCTCGGTGTGTTTGCGAGCGGCTACTTCTGGTATGACCCCACCATATTTTTTATGAATATCAATTTGAGAATAGATGGCATTTTTCTTTAACTGCAAAATCTGCCCATGGCCCTCTAAAAGAGCAATAGCTGTTTCGTCACAAGATGATTCTATGGCTAATATTTTCATACCAGTATTATAGCAAATTTATTCCCTACTATTAAGCCTCTGGAATTTAATAATTCTATGGTTATAATAAACTATTGTCAACTATCTCTAGCTAAAACTTTTATTTTATAGTAAGCTCTAAATATAAGCTAAATATATGCCTAAAAAAAAATTAGAACGTTTTACTGAACTGGCTAAACTAAAAAATGTAGCCCAAATAAATCAAGTTGACCTCAAAGAAAAATTAAATAAATTTTTACTAGGTGAACAAAATATAGTTTTAGAATTGGCCTGTGGCAAGGGAGATTATTCTTTAGCTTTGGCTCAAAAATTTCCCCACCATAAAATAATTGGTATAGATATCCAAGGAGAAAGACTGTGGTCTGGAGCTACTAAAGCCCAAGAAAAAAAATTAGATAATATATTTTGGTTAAGAATACAAATAGAAAATCTACTGGAATATTTTACCAAACAATCTATTGCTGAAATTTGGATTACTTTCCCCGATCCATTTCCAAAAGATAAACAAATTAAGAAAAGATTGACTTCCCCTAGATTTTTAGAAATCTACAAAAAAATTTTAATACCCAATGCTTTGATCCATCTTAAAACCGATGATCTTAATTTGTTTGACTATTCTATTGAGACAATAAAAAACCAGGCTGGAGAGATACTAGAAGAAATAAAAGATATATATAACCAAGGAGACATTCCCGACTTACTTAAAATAAAGACTGATTTTGAGAAAAAACACTTACAAGCTGGCAAAAGCATACATTATTTAAAATTTAAACTATCATAATTAATATAAAAAACTTAGCTACAACTTGGATTGACAGTTTATATAGAATATGTTATAATTCTATATTAACCAAAAATATTAGTTAAATTTATGAACAATTGGCTAAAAACATTAATAATTATCACTATTCTAATAAGCTCATTTTCTTATGGATTTAAGGCTAATGCCCAAATCTCTCTTTATGATATAGAAATAGTAGATATGAAAAATGGCCACGCCACTATCAAATGGCGCACTAATGATAATGTCAAAAGTATAGTTTATTATGGTTCTACAGCTGATAATCTTGATAAAAAATCTTCAAATAATAATTATACTAGAAGCCATCAAACTATTTTATACAATTTAGAAGAGGATAAAACATATTATTATAAAATAGAGCTAAGAGCCTATGATGGTGAAAGATTAGAAGTCTATACTCGCTCTTTTTCTACCAATGACATGATAGACACTGTCGCCCCAAAATTTTTGGAATCAAATGTAGTACAAACACTAGGTAATACAGTGGCTCTATCTTGGAAAGCTAATGAAAAAGTCTACACCGAAATACACTATTGGAAACAAGGTACTAATGAAAATAAAATTATTGTTGGTGTCGGAGGTTACGCAGAATATAACGAAACTTTTGTTTATAATTTAGACTCTTATTCCCAATATTATGTAAAAATAGTTATCAAAGATAATTCTGGCAATAAAGAAAGTAAAACTTTTAGTGTCAATATTTATGAAAAATTTGATATAAATTCTGAACTAAAGCTAAGAAATATTGAACCATTAAATTCCAACAATAATTTAATATCCAATAATAAAGTAACTATCAAATATACTTCTAACCTAGCCGCGCGGTCTTATATCCAATATGGTACTAGTCCTGATAGATTAGGCAGCTTTATTTATGTTAATGATCAAAAAATAACCACCGATCACCAAGTTACTATCAAAGACTTAGAAGCAAATACTACTTATTATTATAATATATATGTTTATAATGCTATTTATGGTAAAAATATTGTTGTCCAAGGTCTTAGTTTTACCACTAAATCAAAAGTCTTGGGAGTTAAAGAAGACGCTGCTAATTTAGACAGCGACCATGACCAATTGAATAATGCTTATGAAATGGCTATTGGTACCAACCCTAGTGATCCGGATACAGATAATGACGGCTATCGTGATGGTCTGGAAATTCAAAATGGATTTAATCCTCTAGGTCCAGGCAAGTGGCACAAAAAAGTTGATTTTATATATAACCAAGCCCGCTTAGATTTAGCAACTGAAAATGCTAAAGCTCAAGAACTAAAAAATATTATAAAGAAAAAATTAAAATACCTACCAATTAAAGAATCTCTTTGGCCCAAGTTAGTCAATGCCTATATTTATGGTGATTACCCAATTGAAGCTATTATTATGTATATCAAACTAGAAGGCAAAACTATCAACCCTGATATTAGCTGGTCCACTTGGCAATATAGCTCTGACTATATAAAATACATGAAATAATCAAAATTAAAACATCGCTACCCTTTGGTGGTGATGTTTTTTATTTAAATCAAGTTGTGTTAAAATAATAATAATCATTAAATAATGAGCTATATGTCATTTTTAGATAATCTTACTTGGCGCCAAGCTACCAAAGAATTTGATACTAATAAACCAGTGTCTGCCAAAAATCTAAATCAAATATTAAACGCCATTCGTATGGCGCCGACTTCCTATGGCCTACAACCTTTCCATATTTATGTTATAAAAAACTTGGCCTTGAGAAAAAAAATGAAGAACTATGTTTTTTTACAAAAACAAATTGATACTTGCTCACACTTAATAGTTTTTTGTGCTATAAATAGTCACAAAAAAATATACCAACGAGTCGATGATTATACTCAACTGCTTAAATCGCGAGATAAAACTACTGACCTCAAACTACAAGCTATTAAATTGGCTAGAAAAAAATCTCTCCAAAATAAAACGCCAGCTGATTTTGAAGCTTGGGCTACTAGACAATGCTATATTGCTCTAGGTTTTGCTCTGGCTGGAGCAGCTGAATTAAAAATTGATTCCTGCCCCATGGAGGGTTATGATAAAGTAGCTATAGATAAAATTCTTAAACTACCAGCTTATTTGCAATCAAGTGTTTTATTACCCATTGGCTATAGAAAAGAAGAACAAAAAAAAGCTAAGATTAGATTTCCTAACAATGATTTATTTACTCACTTATAATAAAGCCTAAAAACAAAAACCGCCGCGTTAGACGCGACGGTTTTTTGATTTTCAAATTTAAAGAAAATTAAACTCTTTTTACTTGAGTAGCAGCTGGTCCTTTTGGAGTGTCAGACACTTCAAAACTCACAGCATCACCTTCTCTAAGTTCTTCGAAAGTTGTATCAACTAACTCATTGGCGTGAAAGAAAAGATCTTTATCACCTTGTTCTGGACTAATAAATCCAAAATTTTTGTCAGTCAATTTTTTTATTGTTCCTTGCATGTGTGTAGAAATAAAAAACGAATTAACTAATAGTAACTTCGAAATTCGACTCTATTTCTACTCTTACTATACTTTGAATAATTGATAACAATTACTCGACATTATATTAACACTAATAATAGAAAATGTCAATACCGCCTTAATATATTTTCAAAACAAAAAAATACTCCCTATAATTAAGAGTAAATCTGGTGACCCCACGGAGAATCGAACTCCGATTGCCAGGATGAAAACCTGGTGTCCTAACCATTAGACGATGGGGCCATAAAAATATAAATGTCCAACACCCTGAGCGAAGTCGAATGGGTGGGGCCAAATAACAGAACGTCAATATAATAACTAAAAATAAGTAAAAAGTCAATGCTTAGATAAGCCTATTTTTTATAAATAGCTTAAATACTTATTCAACTGTCACACTTTTAGCTAAATTCCTAGGCTTATCAACATCTAAATTTTTTAAATCCGCAATATGATAAGCTAATAATTGTAGTGGAATTACATTGACTACTGGAGAAAATTCATCTAGTGTTTCCGGAACCTCTATAACATAATCGGCTATAGCCTTTATTTCTTTATCCCCTTTATTGACCACGGCAATAATTATTCCTTCTCGAGCTTTAATCTCTTGCATATTAGAAATAATTTTTTGTGACAAAGTGCTTTTAGTAGCAATAAAAACTACTGGCATATTTTTGTCTATCAGTGCGATTGGTCCATGTTTAACCTCAGCAGCTGGATAACCTTCAGCGTGAATATAAGAAATTTCTTTGAGTTTCAAAGCTCCTTCTAAAGCCACTGGAAAATTAAAACCCCGACCGAGATAAAGAAAATTTTTGGTATCTTTAAATTGCCTGGCAAGCTCAATAATCTGCTGATCCTGTTTTAAAACTTGAGAAATTTTATCTGGAATAGAAGACAATTCTTTCAAGATTTTTTTATCAATTTTGACTCCCTGATTTTGTTTGAGATAAAGAGCAAAAAGACTTAGGGCTAGCACCTGAGAAGTAAAAGCTTTGGTAGAAGCCACACCGATCTCTGGACCAACATGAAGATAAATACCAGAATCTACTTCTCTGGTAATAGTCGATCCAACGACATTAACAATACCTAGTGCTTTAGCTCCTTTTTGTTTGGCTTCTTTAAGAGCGGCTAAGGTATCAGCTGTTTCACCTGATTGAGAAATAACAATTATCAAATCGTCTGGAGTAACAATCGGCTGACGATAACGAAATTCTGAAGCATAATCTACTTCTGTTTTAATACCAGCTATAGATTCTAATAAATATTTGCCAATCAAAGCACTATGCCAAGAAGTGCCACAAGCCACAATAATAATTCTTTTTATTTGAGTTAAATCAAAATCAATGGACAACTTAATCTGATCATCTTTAATACGACCACGCAGAGTATTGACCAAAACATCTGGTTGTTCAAAAATTTCTTTAAGCATAAAATGCTTATAACCTTGTTTGGTCAATTGATCGACAGTCCATTTTATATCATGGATTTCTTTATTTATATTTTCTCCCGTTAAATTTTTTATTTTGTAACTATCTTTTTTTATAATTGCTAATTCACCATCACTCAAATAAATTACTTTTTTAGTATAGGCCAAAATAGCTGAGACATCAGAAGCTACAAACATTTCTCCTTCTCCCACACCAATAACCAAAGGTGAACCCCGACGAGCCACTACTATTTTTTCTTCATTTTTATGGAGAACAGCCAAACCATAAGCTCCTTCCATCAAATTGAGTGCCTGAGTAACAGCCTCTTCTAAATCCCCTTTATAAAATTTTTCTATCAAATGAGCAATCACTTCTGAATCAGTGTCTGATTTTATCTTATGCCCATTTTTTATAAGTAGTTGTTTGAGCGCAGCATAATTTTCTATAATGCCGTTGTGAACTATAGCTATTTGAGAGTCACAATCTAAATGGGGGTGAGCATTTTTTTCATTCGGTTCACCATGAGTAGCCCAACGAGTGTGAGCAATACCTAAAACAGCTGATAAATTATGGATATCTTTATCTTTTACTAATTCCGATATTCGTCCCGATTTTTTGATAGTTTTAAGCTCTTTATTCTCCAAAACACAAATACCAGCACTATCATAGCCCCTGTATTCAAGCTTAGTTAAACCGGCTATTAAAATCGGCGTTACTTTTTTCTGACCAATATAACCTATAATTCCACACATATATTTTGTCTAAACTTAGATAACTTATACCGTATATCATACCCTGTTTTTATTGATTGTTCAATAAACAGCTAAAATCTGATATAATGAAAACATAAACACTAAATAACTATATGTCTAAAATAAAAACTCCAGACTTCCAAATCCCAGCTGATACTTTATCTGCTCAGGCCACACAGCTAGCTGACCCAAATTTTATAAACCCTAGTATAGCGACTGACACACCGGTCAACCAAATAGCTAATCAAGGTTTGGCTAGAGATAAAAACATAGCCATCAAAGCTACTCCAGTTGAGTCACAAAAAAATCAAACGGCTGTTTTTGGTAAAAGCGAATTATTGAACGCCAATCAAATCCTTAGTCAGATACTTGGCCTAAAAACAGGCCAAAGAGTGGCTGACCTAGGTGCTGGTGGTGGCTTATTTACTCTGCAAGCAGCTAGATTGGTTGGTAATCAAGGCGAGGTCTATGCTGTAGATATTATGAAAACTATTCTTTCTGATATTGAATCAAAATCTCGCATGGCCAATTTATATAATATTAAAACCGTTTGGAGTAATATTGAAATATTGGGTGCTACAAAAATTCCTGAAGCTACTTTGGATTTTGTATTTCTAGTTAATATTTTATTCCAATCAAAATCTGTAGACAGCATGCTAAGCGAAGCAGCTCGGCTAATGAAAAATGGTGCCAAAATGTTGGTAATTGATTGGAGTGATAGCAACACAAAAGTAGGCCCACACAATGATCGCCGTCTAGACCCAAATAGTATCATTAGCCAAGCCCAAGCCATGAACCTAATACTGGAACAACAATTTATAGCTGGACAATATCACTTTGGCTTGATATTTATCAAAACATAGTCTCTCTAAAAATAGCCCTTGACTAGGGCTATTTTTTTGTCTAATATTTAGCTTGTTAAATATTTAAAATAATCACTATGAATTTGGACAAACTTTTTGATGCTTCTTATATGTTTGATCGCTTCCCAACGGCTGGCTTTTCTTGGCCAATTCGGATAGTACTATTAATAGTCATTGTCGCTTCTATAATTTTGGCTATTTATGCTAATAAGCAAATTCTTAAAAAAGGTCCTTCTAAAAAGCTTTGGCAAAAAATACAAGTTTGGTCTTGGACTAATGGTTTAGTCACTTTGGTGTTTGCTTATTTTAGAGAAGTCAGAGCTATATACCTTAGTAGTCGTGCTTGGTTTTTTATTTTTATTATTCTGATGATCATCTGGCTAGCTTTTATTATAAAATTTGCTAAAACTAAAATACCAAATAAAGAAGCTCTTGAAAAGAAACAACAAGAATTTGATAAATGGTTACCAAAGAAAAAATAAATTAATAAGCTAAAAATAAAAACAGGCCTTTAGTCTGTTTTTATGTCCAACAAAAAATTACTAGGCCAGCGCGGGGAACAAATAGCTCTACACTATTATCAAAAACTTGGCTATAAATTAATAAGCAAAAATTATTATAGTCGCTATGGTGAACTGGATTTGGTTTTGATAAAAAAGAATCAAATCACTGTAGTAGAAGTAAAAACTAGGTGTGGTTACCAATTTTCTTGGGCGGAGGAAAGTATTAATACTAAAAAAATAACTAATATCTATAAGACTTACCAAAAATTAGCTCGCGCCAAAAAATTGCCAGAGTGGTTTAACTTAGAGGCTTTAATTATTGAATTAGCTAAAGGCCAAGCTATAATCAGACGCTACCAAATATAGTATTGACTAAAGATAGAAAAAAAGCTATCATATATACATTAAAGTTAGTTTACTACAGTAGACTAGCTCTTTTTTATAAGCTAACATAAAGATTATGGCAACAAACAATATAGCTGCGGCTATAAAACAAATTGCTGAAGAAAAAAATTTACCGATGGAAGCTATCATTGGAGCTATAGAGGCTGCTCTGGCCGCTGCCTATCGTAAAGAATTTGGCAATAAAAATCAAAACATCAAGGTAGTATTTAATGCTGATAATGGTCAAACAGCTGTTTTTGATGTCAAGACAGTAGTGGAAGATGTGGATCTAGAAGAGGAAGAAAAATTAGTAGAAGAACAAAGAGCCAAAAAAGAAGCTGGCGAAGAAATTGCTGAAGAAGAAATACTCAAAAGATTCAATCCTCGTTCAGAAATTATGATTTCTGAAGCCAACCAAACTGATGGTGATTATAAGGTGGGTGATATTATAGAGACCAAACTGGCTGTACCAGAAGAATATGGCCGCATGGCTGCTCAAACTGCTAAACAAGTTATTGTCCAAAGATTGCGGGAAGCTGAGCGTGATCACATCTTTAATGAATATAAAGATAAAGAAGGCGAATTGGTCTTAGGTACTATTCAAAGAAAAGAAGGCCGTAGATTTATTATTGATTTAGGTAAAGCTAATGCTGTTTTACCTATTGAAGAACAAATACGCACCGAAAGATATAATATTGGAGCTAGATTAAATTTCTTTATTGTGGAAGTAGGAGTTGGCAATAAAGGACCAGAAATTATATTGTCACGCACTCATCCAGAAATTGTTAAAGAACTTTTTGCGACCGAAGTGCCTGAAATTGCCGCTGGCACAGTAGAAATAAAAAGTATTGCCCGTGAAGCAGGCTCACGATCAAAAATAGCTGTTACAGCTAATGAAGATAACATTGACCCAGTTGGTTCTTGTGTGGGACAACGTGGTTCTAGAGTACAAACTGTTATAAACGAATTAGGCGGAGAAAAAATTGATATTATAGAATGGAACGAAGATATAAAAACTTTTATTGCTAATTCTCTATCCCCAGCTGAAATAGAAAATATTATTCTAAATGAAGAAACAAAAACTGCTTCCGTAAAAGTAGCCGACAGCCAACTATCTCTAGCTATTGGTAGAAGTGGACAAAATGTCAGACTAGCTGCCAAATTAACTGGCTGGAAAATAGATATTGTTTCAGCTGGTACTGGCGATAGAATTTCAGCAGACGATAATAAGAAAGAAGAAGTTGAAGAAGAAGCTGGTGAAGAAAAAACCACAGAAAAAAAGACCAGAAAAAAGACTAGCAAAAAAACTGCCTCTTCTAAGAAAAAAAATGTTGAGGATGTTGAAGAAGATGAAAACTAATATTTATATTAATAAATAAAAACATTATGAACAATGTAATTCTTTTGGCTATTTTGGCCAGTCTAGTATCCATTATCTTTGGCATACTACTAATAAAAAAAATATTAACCAAGCCAGCTGGTGATGAAAAAATGAAAGAAATCGCCCTGGCTATCCAAACAGGAGCTAAAGCTTATCTAAGTCGTCAATACAAAACTATAGCCTATCTAGCAGTAGTCTTATTTGTAATTTTAGGCTTTGCTACTGACTGGCTAACTGCCTTATCCTTTGTCATAGGAGCGGTACTTTCAGCAGCCGCTGGTATTATTGGTATGAATGTTTCTGTCCGTACCAATGTCAGGACAGCTGAAGCTGCTAAAAAAGGCATTCACGCTGCTATGAATCTAGCTGTTATGGGTGGTGCTGTGACTGGTATGCTGGTAGTTGGTCTAGCCCTACTAGGAGTTAGTGCTATGTTTGCTTTACCATTTATCGAAGTACACCACTTAATAGGTCTAGGTTTTGGTGGCAGTCTTATCTCAGTTTTTGCTAGATTAGGCGGCGGAATTTTCACCAAAGCAGCTGATGTGGGAGCTGACTTAGTTGGTAAAATAGAAGCTGGTATTCCTGAAGATGACCCTAGAAATCCAGCCGTGATAGCTGACAATGTCGGTGACAATGTCGGTGACTGTGCTGGAATGGCAGCTGACTTATTCGAAACCTACGCTGTCACTCTAGTCGCTGCTATGCTTTTGGGCTCACTTACTTTTACTAACAAAGAAAATGCTCTGCTCTACCCATTAGCTTTAGGAGCAGTCGCTATTGTAGCCTCACTAATTGGATTATTATTTATTAGATTATCCAAAAATAAAACTGTCGAAGAAATTGAAAAAAATGATGGCATAATGAAAGCTCTATACAAAGGACTAATTGCAGCTGGAGTATTAGCCGCTATAGCCTTTTATTTTGTCACTAAAAATATGATGTCTGAACTAGTAACAAGAAGCTATATGGATATCTATTATGCCTCTTTAGTTGGTTTAGTAGTAACTGCTTTTATTGTCTGGCTCACCGAATATTATACTTCTACAAAATATAAACCCGTCAAATCAATTGCCAAAGCCAGTGAGACTGGACATGGCACAAATATTATTCAAGGATTAGCTATTAGTATGAAAGCGACTGCTTGGCCAGTACTGGTGATTGTGGCTGGTATTATTGCCGCTTACAGTTTTGCCGGCTTATATGGCATTGCTGTGGCTGCTATGAGCATGTTATCACTAGCTGGTATTATAGTGACTATTGATGCCTATGGACCAATTACTGACAATGCTGGCGGTATTGCTGAAATGGCTGGTCTACCAGAAGAGGTTAGAAATATTACTGATCCGTTGGATGCAGTTGGTAATACTACCAAAGCAGTCACTAAGGGTTATGCTATTGCTTCAGCTGGCTTGGCCGCCTTGGTACTCTTTGCGGCTTATACTGAAGAGCTCACTAAACAAGGTGTCAATTTAGTTTTTAAATTAGATGACCCTTATGTCTTAGCTGGTTTGTTTATTGGCGGACTATTGCCTTATATTTTTGGAGCTTTATCTATGGAAGCAGTTGGTAAAACTGCTGGTTACATTGTGGAAGAAGTTCGTCGTCAATTTAAAGAACACCCTGGTATTATGGATGGTAGTGAAAAACCAAATTATACTTCAGCAGTTGATATAGTAACTAAAGGCGCTTTAAAACAAATGATAGTTCCTGCTCTTATCCCAGTTTTAGTGCCAATACTAATTGTATCAATATTTAAAGGAGACAACGGCTGGTTGGTTTTAGGTGGTACTTTGGTAGGTAGCATTGTCACTGGAATATTTATGGCCATCTCTATGACCTCAGGTGGTGGAGCTTGGGATAATGCTAAAAAATATATTGAAAGTGGACATCATGGTGGTAAGGGCAGCGAAGCTCATAAAGCGGCTGTCACCGGTGATACTGTCGGTGATCCATATAAAGACACTGCTGGTCCAGCTATCAACCCGATGATTAAAATATTGAACGTAGTAGCTTTACTACTAGTGGCTGTATTAATAGCTTAATAATATAAAATCCCGCCCAAAAGGCGGGATTTTATTATTGACAAAATAGGACCACTAAACTATAATAGCAAAACTATTTTAAATTAAAATATTATGCAAATTGTTAAAAAAGATCTAGAAAAAAATCAAGTTGAGTTGGCTATTGAAGTGTCAGTTGAAGAAATGAAACCGCACTTGGAAAAAGCTGCCAGTAAGATGAGTCAAAATGCTAAATTACCGGGTTTTAGACCAGGTAAGGCTCCTTATGAATTAGTCAAAAATAAATTTGGCGAAATGGCTATTTATCAAGAAGCACTAGATATGATTGTTAGCGATTCATTTTATAAAGCTATTACTCGTGAAAAAATTGCCAGTGTTGGTCAACCAGAAATAAAAATTGAAAAAATAGCCCCAGGCAATCCGCTGTCTTATACCGCTATAGTAGCTCTACTACCAAAAGTCACTTTAGGTGAATGGCAAACTTTGGTGGTCAAAAAAAATAAAGTAGTAGCTAGCGATGAAGATATAAATAAAACTCTGGAGCAATTACAAAACATGCAGGTTAAAGAAACTCCTGTTAATAGAGCAGCTAAGATAGGCGATAAAGTTGAGCTTGATTTTGAAGTGTTAATAGATAAAGTGGTGATTGAAGGCGGTAAAAATCCTAGATACCCTCTGGTACTTGGTGAGGGTCGGATGATACCTGGTTTTGAAGAACAAATTATTGGTTTGAAAAAAGAAACCAGCAAAGAATTTGAATTAAGCTTCCCCAAAGAATATTTTCAAAAAAATCTAGCTAATAAAAAAGCCACTTTTAAAGTGAAAGTGCTTAGTATAGCCGAAAGAGAACTACCAAAATTAGATGACGAATTAGCCAAAGGTATTGGCATGGAAAGTTTGGCTAAATTAAAAGAGCAACTCAACCAAAATATTACTCAAGATAAAGAAGCCAAAGAAAAACAAAGAGTCGAAGGTGAGGCTATTGAAGCTATTATCAAACAAACTATCATTGAAGACATTCCTGAAAAGTTAATTGCTGGTGAAGTCCATAAAATGTCTCATGAGTTAGAACATAGTATTACTCACCAAGGTATGGATATGGCTGGATACTTAAAATCAATCAATAAAACAGCTCAAGACTTAGAAAAAGATTTTCGTCCGCAAGCTGAACAAAGAGTCAAGGCGGCTCTGATTATGCGACAAATTGGACAAGAAGAAAAAATAAATATTACTGAAGAGCAGATTAAGGAAGAAATAAAAAAACAAAGTGACCTATATAAAGATAATCCTGAAGCTATGAAAAATATAAGTCACCCTAATTACCATCAACATTTAGCCAATCTCTTGCTCAACCAAAAAATAATAGAACTTATCTCCCAAAAAATTATAAAATAATTTTAAGCCCCCGCTCTCTATGGGGGCTATTTTTTTACAAAGAAAATATGTTATAATAAGCTCAATATTTTATTAAAATACATTATGTATCAAAAAGAACTACAAATCAGCCAACAGGCCGCTAAAAAAGCTGGCCAATTTCTTAAAAAAGAATTTTTTGCTTGGGATAACAATTTGGATAACAAAAAAATAAAATATAAAAACGGCAAGGAAAGAGTCACTTGGTGTGACAAAAAAGCTGAACAACTAATTTTGAATATTTTAAATAAAAATTTTCCTAGCTACAGCCGCCTATCAGAAGAAAGTGGCATCAAAGATAAAGCTAGCGACTATGAATGGATAGTGGACCCACTAGATGGCACTAGTAATTTTACTACTCATCATCCATACTTTGCTGTAGCTATTGCACTAAGTTACAAAAATGAAGTAGTAATTTCTGTAGTTTATGATATTGTGCTTGATGAAATGTATTGGGCTGTAAAAGATAATGGAGCTTATAGAAACAATAAAAAAATAAGTGTCTCAAAAAATACCATACTAAAAAAATCTTTAATTAGTTATACTCATGGTTCTACTGTAGCTGAAACTAAAAAGGCTTTTAAACTTTATGAGCATTTTCATCTTAAAGCACAAAAATGTCGTAACTTTGCCTGCACATCTCTACAGATGGCTCAAACTGCAGCTGGATACAATGAAGTCTTTGTATCTTTAGGACCAAAAATTTGGGATGTAGCTGCTGGAGCACTACTAATAAAAGAAGCTGGCGGTATAGTAACTGGTACTCAAAATAAAACATGGAATACTAAGTCCAAAAGTATTGTAGCTGGCAATAGACTACATAACAAAGTATTAAAAGATTTAAAAAAACTCAAATTAACATAAAAATGAGATTATCCAAACACCTAAAAAGCCAACGTTATTATTTGCAACTATTTAAAGTAAAAAATGCCACCAATGCTAATGATGGACAAATTATGAATCTATATTTTGGTAAATACAAAAATAAATTTAAGTTTGGATTTTTTGTAAGAGAAATTAATGAATTTAAAGAAAAATTTACTTAAACTTGCCTAAAATATGAATATTTGTTAAATTATCATCCTTGGGCCACGTAGCCAAGTGGTAAGGCAGAGGTCTGCAAAACCTTTATCGCCGGTTCGATTCCGGCCGTGGCCTCCATCCAGCTTTTCGTGAAAAACTGGATTCATCCTACGCTTAGTAGATGGACAAAGTATTAGCTAATTATCGCTTTCAGAGCGATTTTTTATTACAAAAAAACAGCCAAAACAGCTGCTAATAATCCTGGTACCGGCGATCGGACTTGAACCGATACGACCTTACGGTCACAGGATTTTAAGTCCTGCGTGTCTACCAATTCCACCACGCCGGCATAACACTTTATA
>Ga0172379_10000239_pt1 | contig 148972 bp, 153 predicted proteins | sample GrowelOW334metaG_FD_119756 | JGI IMG/M metagenome (GOLD analysis project Ga0172379, IMG submission 119756) | Groundwater microbial communities from an aquifer near a municipal landfill in Southern Ontario, Canada - Groundwater well OW334 metaG | ecosystem: Environmental > Aquatic > Deep...
CAGCTCCTTGGTTAGAATGGGCGTAATCCACCTCAACTTCTCCTCCTGGGTTGATTTGGGCATAGTTTTTGACATATACCCCCAGATTATCATGAAAGTGCAATATGTGTGTGCACATTACCAGACCTTCTTGACATTTTTCTTTCTTTATGCTTTAATCTAAATATAAAAAATACAAGTTTGTTACACAGATCAGGGAGTGAATAGTGATTGATCTTTTAAAACTATGGAATATTGGTGACGACGAAGTTGCCAATCCTTCTTATATCTTAGCCCATGGCTACGGAACCACTAAGAACAAAGAATTGCCTATCAGTGCAAAGAGAGTGCTGGAGAAGACGGTGGAATTGATGAAAAAATTTCCTTCCGCCAAGTGTATAATATTTGATTCTAATTACTTTGCGGTGCCCCAGAAATATACGGGAAAATCAGAGGAATATGAGTGCGAGCTAAAGAAAAAATATTTAGCATCATTGGGCGCTGATTTCAGCCGGATAATCTTTGGCACGGACTTCAAACAAGTCCCTCTGACCATCTGTTCCACTGTTCAAGAAGTGGGTTTGGCCATGTCCCATTTTTATTTGGGGGGTGATGAAGTGATATCGGTTTGTGATAGAATCCATGCTCGTCGCGTGAGGTATATCTTGCGAAAATCGCTTCATAATTGGCTATGGTTGGTTAAATACAAAATTATCGGTGTGGATGGGGTTTGGACAAAAAATATGCCGTCCAAATGGCAACAGTCAGACTTTAGATGGTTGTTGTGTAATGTTGTTGGTTGCTTAGGCTACGCATTATTAGGAATTGATAGGCTTAGCAAGACAACGCACAAAGTAAAGTGATTTTAAGCACGGAAATTATAATATAATTATCCGTGTTTTTTAAAATAAAAAGGTGGAGTTAGGGCTTCCTTGACATTTTTAATTATTTGTGCTTAAATATATAAAAATTGTTCTTACAAATGTTTAAATAAATAAGGAGAAGGAAATGTTTGCGAAACAGAAATTGCTTGAAGATAGCACGAATCAACTTTTTCTTTTAAAACAAGAAGTTGAAAAATTGTCTCATGATCCACAAAAAAATTCCGAACGTCTTCTGGCTATTAAAGAAGAATTGTCAACTAAGGCTAAAGAACTGTGGACGGCCTACGAAACTTGCTTTTTTATCAAAATCAAAGACAGACTGTATCAAACTTGGATTACGTTTGACACTTTGGGTTATGAAGTTTCTCGTTATTTTAATCCTGAATTACCAGGGATAAAAATTATCCCACTTATAAAAGGAGAAAAGATTAATGAATATTAACGAGGCAAAGATTAAGTTTGTCGATTGAGAAAATTTGACAGCATTATTCATCAGTGTAAATTGATGAGGTAAAAACAAAACACGGAAATCGTCATGATTGTCCGTGTTTTTCTATTTGAGGTAATTTAAGAACCTGCTGGGTGCTTGCGGGCGTCCCCAGTTGTTAATTTTTTACTATAATACCGGCGAAAGCCGGTATCCAGATTTTGAAAGTTTAAATATAGTATGTAAATAAAGCAGAACCTGGATCCCGGCCTCCGCCGGGATGACATAGGGCTACTTTAAGTAATTCAAAAATCTGCTTGGTGCTTGAGGTCTGCCCCAGTGGTCAAAGTTGGAGGAGCTTAGGTAAATCCCCTGCTTGGCGCGGGTTAGAGCAACATAGAATAATCTTTTTTCTTCTTCTAAGTCGCGAGAGTTCGGTAGTGGGAAACTATTTTCATTAAGACCGATAACAAAGACATTATCGAATTCCAAGCCTTTGACTTGATGGACAGTCATGATGGGGATTTTCCCCTGCTCCAGTCCGAGAAAGTCTATGTTTTTCGCTAGGGAACAAAACGCCACAATTTCTTTCAGACTATTATCGCTAGTTTTACTCGGATTATCGCGTTGTTTAAATAAGGTCACTAAAGAATCCAATGAGGCCAAGCGAAGTTCAGCGTCCGTTTGTTTGGCATAATATTCCCGCAAGCCTGATTCTTCTAAGACTTTGGTTAAAATTTCATCTGGGCGTAGAGGAATTAACCCCTCCTTAGTCCTCCCCTTCGTAAGGGGAGGATTCATATGTGTTTTCCAAGAGGCAATGAGACCGGCTAGGTGGATAAATTTTTTAGCATATTTGGCAAAAATAGTGGCGCGTTCTTTTTGCTTTAATTCTAATTTTTTAACTAATATTTTTAAGAGTCCGATGGTCGCTCCCACGTCATCATCGGCGCTATGGGTGGCACTAGTTAGCCCTAGAAGCCTCGCTAGCGTGTTTAATTTGTAATTATCACTAACGACCAGTCGGCGGGCTAAATCCAGGGTGTCGTAAACCGAACTAAATTTAAAATCAATGCCTAAGCGCACCGCATTGGAGATAATCATGGTGGCGTCAAAATTTACATTGTGTCCGATAATGGGACTAGCACCGATGAAAGTTTTTAAATCATTGAGAATTTTAGTTGGGTCTTGGCCATTTTCGGCTAAAAATTCGTCGGTTAAACGATGGACTTCGGCGGAAGCACCCACAGGGATAGTGTTTTTAAGATAAAAATGAAACTCGGTTTTCGGCTCTCCGTTTACAATCTCTTGCGCGTAAATTTGGATAATCTCGTCTTTGAGTGGATTGGTGCCGGTGGTTTCCGTGTCCAAAACCACTACTCTTCCCACTTCGTATTGTTTAATTAAATCCGCAAAAGGTTCCAGTCGAGAAAAATTGGCAAAGTTTAAAAAATCGCTAATTTTTAAACCCACGCCTTCGCCCGCAAGCCGTAGCGTCGTCAGTGTCGCCTCCCCTAAATCTTTTGGAGGGCGTGAGGCAATGCGATAGGCGCTTTCCAAATCAAAAGGATTAAAAATAATTTTCAAATGCGCCAGCACGTCTTTGATTTCTTGACGACGGAAAAAATTGTATTGGTCCACGGTCAAATGCGCGATGCCGTGGCGTTCAAAAATTTCGGCAGTGCTATTTAAAATACTATTGGTGCGCGCCAGCACCGCCATGGAAGATTTGGGGTTGGCGTCTTTGATAGTTTTAATTTGCGTGATGACCCAGTCTATTTCTTCGCCGAATTGGTGGCCATTGAATTGGAATAAGCACTTGGTCGCTTCGTCAAAGTCGCGCGAACTGCTAAGCTCGCCGGTGTGCGACAGGGCAAAACCAGCCAAGACTTTTTTGATTTGGGTTAATAATTCTTGGCTAAAACGATAATTAACAGTTAAAGAGAGCTCTGTGACAGGCTTAAAATGCCTTAAAAAGGCTTCTTTAATGAGTAATGGCTCACTGCCCCGCCAGCCGTAAATCGTCTGGTCCAGGTCGCCAATGAGAGTTAAATTTTTATGTTGTTTGGCTAGTTCTTTGACGACTAAATATTCGGATAAGTGAGTATCTTGAAATTCGTCCAGTTGAATAAATTTAAAACGCGACAACCATTTATTTTTAACTTCGTCGTTATAATACAAAGCCTCTAGTGCCGTCATAACCAGTTCGTTGAAGTCCAGAGCGTTTTGTTCGCTAAGGGCTTTAAGATAATCTTGGGAGATAGTGATGAGGAGCGGATCCACGTCTTTGGCTTTGTGAATGCCAAGACCCGACGTGAATTTGTTCATGCGGATTTTGTAGAGCTCTTCCACGAAATTGAGAATTTCTCGCTTGCCGGGATTATCGGAAAAATTAAAATGAGGATATTTTTTAAGAGTTTCGGTCATGACAGCACATTGTTCATCATCATCAAAAATCACAAAGTCGCGCGATAAACCGAGTGCCTTGGCTTCAGCTTTAATTAAGTAAGCGCAAAAGCCGTGAAAGGTGCTGATAGTTAGCTCATCAAAATCTTCTTTTTGCTTTACTCGTTGGCGAAGTCTAGTGCGCATTTCCTCGGCGGCGCGGTTGGTAAAAGTCAGGCACAAGATTTCGGAGGGTTTAATCCCCGCCTCAATTGCCTTAACCACGCGTTCGGTTAAAACGGTCGTTTTACCGGTGCCCACAGGAGCCGCGATTAAATAAGCCCCGTGAATGCTATTAATAATGTTTTGCTGCTCTTTATTAAAATTAAAATTCATGAGTTTATCTTAACCCAGTTATGTGGCTTAGTCAAAAAACAAACTTAATATTTTAAGCTTGTTTCTAGTATTTGTATTTATTTAATTTTTTATAGTTTTTGTTATGGTTTCTGCAGTTAAGTTAAATGAATGAGATAAAATATCTAACATATACATAACACCAGAAACATAATTTCCCGAATCAGCTTCATTTAATCGATCTAAGTATTCTTCTTTTTTGTTGTTTATAATAGTATTAAGAAAAGGCGGAAAAGATGCGCGTCCAAAACCATTATGTGCAAGGATAAGACACATAAGCATTCTTGCTACTCTTCCATTTCCATCACAAAATGGATGAATTACAACAAACTGATGATGGGTGTACCAAGCTATAAAAACTATTTTTAAAATTTTTCGTTGTTTTTTAGAAAAATTTTTATGACCAGATGTTTTAATAAAATATTTTTCAAATTTATACGACCATTTCTTTTTGTTGTTTATAAAATCTAATAGATCGATAATTTTATGTTCTACTTCCCATGATTTACATGGAATAAAGGTTGCATCAATTTTTATTTTATCGGTTGGCTTTCTGTATCTACCGGCATAATTTGGTTTATGTCTTAGAGCTTCTTTGTGTATCATAAGAAAAAAACTCCTTGGAATAAAGAGTTTTTTTCTTTTTTTAAAATATTTAAGCATTACTTCAGTGGCAGACAATAAATCATTCACTTCTTCTCTGATGTTTTTTTTATCTTTTCTTTTCATGAATTTTGTCTTTCAATTAGTACTGAGTTTAAGCATTCTTTGTAATATATTTCATTGCTTATTTTTTCCTGTTCCTTGGGACTAAGTGTCTCTGCAAATTCAACAGACCTTTTGTAGTTATCAAAGGACTTTTTAAATTTATTTAATTTTTTAATATTTTCCGCGACCATACTGTTTTAGTTATGTGGGGTTGATTTAATAGAATATATTATATCAAAAAAATAGTCAATCGCCAAGCTAAAGACATATTCTTTTAAATAACTTAATCTAAAAGAAAAACAGGTCTTATTATAAGACCTGCTAATAGTTAAAAAATTCTTAACCTTGAATTAATTTCTTCCATTTCTTCGACGTTAGCCTTGCATTGTTCGTGTTTGGTGTCCAATAAGGCGTTAAATTCATTGTCGGAAAGATGAGGATAAAAAGCTGTGGTCAGAGGCTCGGTTAAAGATATTTCTTTTAACTCTTCTTCTGGTGCGTTTGTCATTATGGCTCCTATCGATTTATGAATAAAATAAAAAGTAATTACATAGAATCAACTCCGGCATCTTGAAGAAGACGCGCGTGTTTAAACCACCTAAACAGGCCATAGAGTTTTTTTAGCTCGCCCACCAACAATGTGGTCGTCAAAATTAAAGACATCTTCAATATAAATTGAATCCCCAACCTTAAAGTAAGTTTTTTCGGCCATGTCATCACCTCTTCATATGTATGAATAAATTGTTAAAGTGCTGTTTTAAAACAAAAACCCCAGAGTGAGGTTTTTGTATGTATTATATTAACGTTTGGACCACTGTGGCCCGCCTGCGTTCCGCTGAGGCGGAACTTCGTCGAGGCAAGCGCGCTTGTTTTCAACTTCTTAACGCTTACTCCATTGAGGCGCACGTCTAGCTCTCTTTAAACCTGGTTTCTTGCGCTCTTTTTTACGGGAATCACGAGTCACCCAGCCTTTGGCGCGCATAGTTGGATGTAGTTCTGGATCAAGTTTGATTAAAAGTTTGGCAATACCTAATCTACAAGCATCAGCTTGAGCGGTTTTTCCACCACCTTTAACTAAAATACTGAAATCCATATCTTTCATACCAGTATGTTTTAAAGGTTGATCAATCACTTTTTTCTGATAATCGGTAGTAAAGTAGTCATTGATAGTTTGACCATTGATAGTGATAATACCACTGCCATTGGCGTGCATACGGATAGAGGCTGAAGCGGTTTTTCTTTTGCCCATAGCTGGGACATATTTAGTGTCGGCAACCTTCTTCGACTCGACGGAGCTTCTAGTGGAGGCGGTAGCTTTAGTTACTTTTTTAACAGTTTCTTCTTTCTCGACACTAACCTTAGCAGTCTTTTTGACAGCTGGAGCTTTAGTTACTTTTTTCTTGGCAACTTTAAGTTCTACCATATTATTTGATGATTAAACGTTTGAGCATATTGTTGCGTAAGCGGTTAGCTGGCAACATATCACGGACACTGCGTTGTAGTAATTCGCCTGGATTTCTGGAAAAAATAGTGCTCATCTTTTGAGTTTTTAAACCACCAGGATGTCCACTGTGATGATAATATTCTCTTTGAATGAATTTTTTGCCGGTAAATCTTAATTTATCAGCATTACTTACCTCCAAAATATCACCGGAGTCAATGTGTGGTTGCCATTCTGGTTTATCTTTGCCACGCAAAATAAAAGCAATCTTGGTGGACAAACGTCCCACAGTCTGGTCGGTAGCATCAATTTTTACAATTTTTCTTTGGATATTGTTGGCCATATAATTAGACTAATTCAAATTGCACCATATCGGCGCCATCGCCGACTCGTTTACCGAGTTTAATAATTCTAGTATAACCACCAGGACGGGTTTTATAGCGTTCACTCAAAACATCCATAGCCTTTTTGACGGCTAAAGGTTGAGGTAAAGCTTCTAACAAGCTACGACGAGCAGCTAAATCACCTTTTTTAGCGTTATTAATCAATCTTTCGACGAAAGGTTTAGTCACTTTAGCCTTAGCTGAAGTGGTTTTAATTTTTTCGTACATAATAACACTAGAGGCGAGATTTCTAATCATCATCTCTCTAGGAGCTTTGGCGCGGGATAAAATTTTTCCTTTATTACGGTGGTTCATATTAATTATTATTCTTCGTCTTTGGTTTCTTTAATAGCTTCTTCAACATTTTCTTCGGTTTCGGTTTCAGCTTCGACAGTTTCGCCTTTAGCTAGACCAACCAAAGAATTAAATTGTTCAATCAAAATGGCAACACTCTTATCAAAAACTTCTTCCGGACTTAAAGTACCGTCAGTCGTAATAGTTAAAGTCAATTTATCCCAGTTGGTCATTTTACCGACGCGAGTGTTTTCCACATCGATACCAACGGCGCGGACTGGAGAAAAAATAGAGTCTATTTCAATGTAACCAATTTCTTTTTTGCGATTTTCGCGATTTTCAATAGTTTCATAACCCATGCCGCGACTAGCGAATATTTCCATATTCAGTTTGCCGGCCATGTCAGTGATGTGGGCAATGGTCAAATCTTTGTTGGCGATCTCGACATCGGCGTTGCCTTTAATATCCTTGGCCTTAACTTCTTTTTCGCCGTGAGCTTCCAACTCTAATTTAACAATTTCATCGGTGTGAATCTTTAGATTCAAGTTTTTTAAATTCAAAATAATTTCCAAAACATCTTCTTTGATATTAGGTAAAGCCATGAATTCATGGTCAGCACCTTCAATCTTTACGCCAATTACGGCAGTGCCTGGAATCGAAGACAAGAGCACTCTCCTAATGGCGTTGCCCAAAGTAGTGCCATAACCTGGATGTAATGGTTCTACTACGACTTTCTTGGTGTTGGCGTTGTCGCCAGCATGAAAGCTAATTTTTTTTGGCAAAGCAATGTTACTCATATGAATCGTTTAGCCCTCAACCGCCTTCGCTATAAGCTTCGGCGAGTCGCAGCGGGCATTATTATTTAGAATAGAATTCGACGATGGCTTGAATGTTGATGGATTTATCCACATCATCGTTAGTTGGGGCATGTAAAACTTTTCCTTCCATTTCACTGGGGTTGAAAAATAACCAACCAGGAACTTCCACCTTTTTCATTTTATCCGCCATGTTAACAAAAAGTTTCTTTTGGCGTTTATTTTTCTTAATACTGATAACTTCTCCGGCCTTAACTTGATAAGAAGGAATATTAACTAGTTCATTATTGATTGTGAACATGCCGTGACTAACCATTTGTCTGGCTTGTGGGCGGGAATTAGCAAAACCTAAACGAAAGATAGTATTATCAAGTCTGGTTTCTAACATTTTTAAAAGATGTTCACCGGCATCACCCTGACGTCCGGCTTTAGCGAACAATAAGCGGAATTGTTTCTCTCTCATCCCGTAAGTTTTCTTAGCACGTTGTTTCTCAGCTAGTTGTTGTCCGTATTGGCTTTTTTTGCCTGGTCGTTTGCTACCATGTAATCCAGGTGGAAAATTGCGGGAATTCAAAGTACACTTAGGTGAATTGCATTTTTCACCCTTTAAAAATAGTTTTTTGCCGGCCTTACGGCACCAGCGACATTTAGCATCAGAAAGATTAGACATAACATTAATTTTGGATTTTTTAATTCGGATGTCCGGCATTCGTAGCGCCGGTCCGCCTTTGGCGGATAACTTTAAACTCTCCTTGGTTTCTTGCGGCGACAGCCGTTATGAGGAATAGGAGTAATATCTTTAATAAAGGTAATTTCTAAACCATTAGCGTTTAGTGCTCTAATAGCTGATTCACGTCCAGTGCCGACACCCTTAACAAATACGCTGACTTCGGTTAAGCCAAAATCTTTAGCTTTAAGTACAGCAATTTTGGTAATAATGCTAGCGGCGTATGGGGTGGATTTCTTTGGACCTTTAAAACCGGCAATACCGGCAGAAGCCCAAGATAAAACGTTACCATCCAAATCAGTTAAACTAACAATAGTGTTGTTATAAGAAGAATGAATAAAGGCTTTACCGACAGATACTTTGCGTTCACCTTTCTTTTTCTTTTTGCCTTTACCTTTGCCCTTTTTTCCTTTATCACCGGTAGCAGTCTTTTTTTCCAATTTCTTCCTGACTTCTTCGGGCAAATCAGCCAAAGGGTCAACCTCACCGGCTGGCTCTTCTTTGACATCTTTATCAATACCTAGAAATTCACCATCTTCTATGATTTCTTCAGGTTTAATAGTTGCTTCTGGTTGTTTTATTTCTTCAGTGGTCATAGTTTTTTAATATGATATGGGTCCCGGCTCGCGTTCCCCCGCTAAACGGGGTCACTTGGCTGGGACAAAAGCTCACACGCTTTTGATTAGGTTTTTTGTCCGATTGGTTTCTTGCCAGAACCCATGGTCTTGCGAGAATTGCCTCGAACGGTGCGATTATTAGTTTTGGTGCGTTGACCGCGAACCGGCAAGCCTTTGGCGTGTCGTGATCCGCGATAAGAACCAATATCTTTCAAACGTTTGATATTACTAGAAACATCACGGCGTAAATCACCTTCCACGCGTAAAGTTTTTTCAATCAAGGAGCGCAAGGCGTTAACCTCGTCTTCTTTTAAATCTTTAACGCGAGTATCGGGACTAACTTTAGTTTCCTTTAAGATTTTTTGAGAAATAGCTAAACCAATACCGTAAATATAGGTTAAGGCGATTTCTACTCTTTTTTCGTTTGGAATTACTACTCCAGCGATTCTAACGGCCATATACTATCAAGTTAAAAGTTTATAAAGTTTATAAAGTTAAAAGTTATCTGTCTTAGCCTTGGCGTTGCTTGTGTTTAGGTTCTTTGCAGATAACCCAAACTCTGCCTTTTCTTCGTAAGACTTTGCAATCCTTGCAGATTTTTTTTACAGAAGCTCTAACCTTCATATGTTATGTTAAAAGTTATATTTTTAAAAAGGGTAAATCCCGAAAAATAAATTAATTTCCCTAAAGGAAATAAATTTATCTCGGGACAAAAGCTCACACGCTTTTGACCTAGAGTCTAAAGGTAATACGACCTTTAGTTAAATCATAAGGACTAATTTCCACTCTGACTTTATCTCCTGGAGATAGACGAATTTTGTTCATCCTCATCTTACCTGACAGATGCGCCAAGATTTCGTGCTCGTTCTCAAGGCGAACTTTAAAAGAGGCTCCGGGCATCATCTCTAAGACTTCGCCTTTGACCTCAATAAAATCCTTAGAATTATCTGTTTGGTTTTGTTGTTCTCTTGCCATTGATAAGGCAAATTATTTTAAAATTAACAAAAAATGATAAACTAAAGATCATTTAATTTATCTGGGCTAATTATATGGTTAAAATGAAACAATGTCAAGGGAAGGCCTAAATAAGCTATTTTTAGTCTTTTTTGGCTAAGATTGCCTTAATTCTCCTAACACCTGCGCTACTGGCTTCTTCCTTCATAATCGTAAAATGACCAAGTTCTCCAGTATTAGTGGCATGAGGGCCACCACAAATTTCTCTACTAAAGGGATTAGCTTCTTGTCCAACTGTGTAAACCTTAACCATATCCCCATACTTAGATTCAAAGATACCAACGGCCTGCTTAGCCTTAGCTTCCTCCAAAGTCATCTCTTGGCAGGAAATTGGTAGGTCTTTATCTATAACTTCATTTACTAATCTGGCTATTTCAGTGAGTTGCTCGGGGGTTGGCTTACCATTATAGGAGAAATCTAGACGTAAACGGTCGGCTGTAATATTGGAACCTTTCTGATTAACTTCCTCGCCTAAGACTTTTTTTAAGGCCGCTAGTAATAAATGAGTCGCTGTATGTAGTTTAGAGGTGGCAACACTATCATCAGCTAAACCGCCTTTAAATTTTCCTACGGAGGCGGTGCGAGATAAGTCTTGATGTTTGATTAACTCTTGGTTAAAACCATCAACATCAACTTTATGCCCGGCCTCTCGCGCCAATTCTTCGGTCATCTCTAAAGGAAAACCATAGCTTTGATATAAATCAAAAGCTAAGGCGCCACTAACATTACCGGTTAATTTAGAAAACTCTTTTAATCCGCGTTCCAAAGTTTTAGCAAACTTAACCTCTTCTTCACTTAAGTTATTTAAAATAAAAACTTCGTTTTGTTTTAACTCCGGATAAGCGGTTTGGTAATTATCAATATAAATTTTAGCAATCAAGACGGTCCACTCGCCTGTTATGTTTAGAGTTCGGCCATAGCGAATAGCGCGACGAATTAAACGACGCACAATATAACCTTGGTCGGTGTTGCTAGGCGCGACTCCTTTGTTATCACCAATAATAAAGGTAACAGCGCGTAGATGATCGGCAATGACACGAAAAGATTTTTGGTCGTCGGCGTATTTTTTGCCCGATAATTCTTCTAATCTTTTAATAATTGGTGAAAATAAATCAGTTTGGTAGATGTCTTCAATTCCATTGATTACGCCCAGGACGCGTTCTAGTCCCATACCGGTATCCACATTTTTTTGCGCCAGTTCAGAAAAAGTTCCATCAGCGTTTTTATTGTAGGCCATAAAAACATCGTTCCAGATTTCTACCCAATTTTTATCTTCGTGCGTTGCTTGAAAATTAGTTGGTGCCTCACCTTCGCCTGTCCAATAAAACATTTCTGTATCCGGTCCACAGGGTCCGGTCAGACCGGCTGGTCCCCACCAATTATCACTTTTACCTAATTTGGCAATACGCTCGGGTGCAATACCTAAACTAGTCCAAGTATCATAGGACTCTTGGTCAAAGGGAGCATTGTTGTCGCCTGCGAACACTGAAAAGGCTAGTTTGTTTTTATCTAGACCTAAATATTTACTATCAGTTAAAAATTCATAGCTCCACTTAATAGCCTCTGTTTTAAAATAATCACCCAAACTCCAATTACCAAGCATCTCAAAGAAAGTTAGGTGGGTTAATCCCCTACTTCATCAATATCTCCGGTACGAACGCATTTTTGGGAACTAACCAATCTTTTACCGGCTGGATGAGCTTCTCCTAGTAAATAAGGCACCAAAGGATGCATCCCGGCCGTGGTAAAGAGCACGGTTGGGTCATTTTCTGGAAGCAAAGAAGCGCTAGCCATAATGGCATGGCCATTGCTTGCAAAAAAATCTAGATATTTTTGACGTAATTCTTGAGCGGTCATGAGAATAAGTTGAAAGTTATAAAGTTAAAGGTTTATAAAGTTTCTTAATAATAACCTTGTTAGTATAAAAAATATGCGATATTATAGCAACTGTTGACAAAATTAGATAAATAGTTTATAATATAGTAAATTTATAAATTAAACATTTTTTGCACCTTTTTAAGGAGATGATGATGATTACAAGTTTAGGCTATCTTGACGAAAAAAAGAAATCGATATTTACCCGTCATATTATTAATAAAAGTTTGAAAAACGACTTTTATGATCTAAGAAACGATGGGAAAATATTGGTAGCGGGCGTTCAGCGTGAACCAAATAGTCAAGAGTATTTGTATAAACCAGAAACAGAAGAAGATATAGATATAATTTTAAGTAACTATAGTAGCGACATCGCCTGGTATAGTGCTAAAAAGATCTAGATTCTTAGAATAAAATTTTATAACCCTTTTAAACAAAGGGTTATTTTTTTTAATAAAATCTCGAAATTAGTACGGTCTTGATTAATTGCTAGTTTAGGTTAAATATATAATTTATTATATAATAGAATAAGGGTCTTAACCAGTATTTATGAAACTAGACAAATCTAAAAAGATTTTAATTGTTTTGGGGGTAATCTTCTTTTTCATCTACTCTTGGCAAACCTTTAGTTTGACCTGGCCGACTATGCGTAGCCATGGTGGTCATTATATTTCCAGCTGGCCCGATGCTATGGCTAATTATTTTTTTGTTGGCAAGCTATCTCAAAATAATAGTCTCAGCTATGACGAACCATTAAATGTTATAGCTAACGACACGGTTCAACCACGCAGTGTTAATGTATTCGACCACAAAATTGTTCCGACCGGATTTTTAGGCTTTATTTTAATTATCGAAGTTTTGGGAAAATTATTTGGTCTTTACGGTCTAATGCTCATTATTTCATTAATGGCAGTGCTGGCGGTTGGCGCTTTTTATGGTTTAGTCAAAAGGTTGTATAGCGAACGCGTGGCTTTTATGTCCGCGCTTTTATTATTTATTTTACCGCCTTTTTGGTATTACAGTAGCTTACCCTTAGTGCCCAATGTTTTATTTTTAAGTTTAGTGCTTTGCGCTTATTATTTATATTTTAAACAAGCTACTAATAAAATTTATTATAGTTTAGTCTCAGGCTTATTATTTGGCTTGGCTTTAATTATTAGACCCACGGAAATTGTTTGGCTCACGGCCCTAGCAGTGATTCCGGTTTGCTACTGGCGTGAGCATTTTAAAATTAAACCGGTTTTAATTTTTATCGGCAGTGTTTTGCTTCCGGTAATAATTCTCTTGGTCATTAATCAAAAACTTTACGGCAACGCCTTTTATACCGGTTATCTTAATTTAGAGCCGACTAAGGGTGATAATGTTATTAATCGCCTACCGCCGGAACTGGCGACTAATCTTTCGAGTTATTTAGCTTATCCTAAATTAATTTTAGCTCCTTTTAGTATTCACCCTAGGCTGATAATTCATAATTTTAATAATTATTTTATCAAATTACTTTGGCCTTGGTGTTTGTTGTTGTTAGGGGCTTTAGTGATAATGGTTCGCCAAACTAAAACCAGTAAGCCTACCCGAGCGCAAAATATCTATTTGTGGACAGTTATTGTGGTGGGAGTAAGTCTTTTGATTTATTATGGTAGTTGGTTGTTTGATGATAAATTAACCCTACGCCTTAACACTATTGGAATTTCTTATGTGCGTTATTGGTTGCCACTGTATGTTTTAATGTTACCAATTATTGCCTATGGCTTGGATAAATTTATGCAAAGAGACTCCCTCAGTTTTACTTTTAGTAAAACCCTCGGGATGAAAGCTCACACGCTTTCAAAACGAATTGTCTTAGTGGTTGTTGGTTTGTTATTATTCTATTTTTCTTGGTCCACGGTTTATTTAAAACCAGGAGATGGTTTAAATGATCAGGCTAAAATTACCAATAGTAATTACCAATTATTTGAAGCTATGCAAGCCAAGGTTCCCAAGGGGGCGGTGATTATTAACGACCGTGAAGATAAAATTTTATTCCCGGAGTATTCAGTAATAATGTTTAATGGTAATTATAAAATTTGGGCAGGCGCGAAAAACATTGTTGGCAAACGTCCGATTTATTATCTTACTCAAGCTAGACAGGATTTTATAGTCGAACTCAATGAACGACTTAAAGAATTTGATTTACGACTGGAAAAGTTTACTCCAGTAAATGACAAGTTTACTTTATATAGCTTGAAAAATAATTAATGAAATCCGCGGGCAAAGTCGCCGAACCCTATATCACAAAATTTTGCCCAAATATCTATATTAATATACTCATCATTTTTTATTCTAACTTTTAAATATTGGTGTGGAGAGACATACCAAACATGAGTCCATCTAACTATAATATCGCTTTCCTTAAAAAATCCACTGGCCACTAAAAGAAATTTTAGTAAATAATTAATATTAGTGCAGTGCATAAAACCCTCCTTGTTCCACAATTTTTCAATATCAGAAATAGCTAGATGATGTATTTTAGTATAAGTTAAGCCTCGTCCACCACAGTATTTAGCCGTTAAGATATCATAAGCCCGATGCAGACAGTCTTCTTTGTCTTTAGACTGTTTTAGTTCGCCGATAACTCTTAGCATATCAGCCGGTATATTGTTATGAATTAAGAGTTTTTTATTGCGTAACATATTTTTTTATTTCAGCCCAATACTCTTTAGGATTTATTAATTTTATTTGAGGCGCGACCAGTTCGTGCCTTTTTTTATACGCCCAAAATAATTTGTCGCTTAAAGCATTAACTTCCGGTTTAAATAGATAGTCTTTATTCAATAATTCCTTGGTCCCGCCCAGGCGAGAAGCGATAACTGGCAGGCCAGCTTGCGTCGCTTCGTAAATAACGGTTGGTGAATTTTCATAACAAAGTGAAGGCACCACCAAACAAGTCGCTTGCGCGTAAACTTGGGTTAAATCACGACCCACTAATCTTCCTTTAAACTCAACTCGTGGAGCTTTTAATTTGCTTAATAAATTTAAATAGGAGCCATCGCCAACGACAATTAATTTAGTCTCAGCCTTGGTTCTATTAATAAAGTCAGTCCAGGCTTGAATTAATAATTGAACTCCTTTGTGTTTTTCAATTTGTCCGACAAACAAAAAAGTAGTGGTGTCCTTTGTTTGTTGTTGGAAGTCAGACAGTTTGGCACTGGGGTTGGCTAAAACAACTTGAGTACTGGTATTAAACCCCGAAAAGTCTGACGACCTCGGGGCGAAGAAACCTCGTTTGAGATGTTCATTCATTAGCCAATGAGATGGCGCGATGACCACCTGAGGATGACCCAGCTGTTGTTTGGTTAATCGTTGGTAATATTTAGCTAAGGGTGTTGCCAACTCCCCTACTTGACCATAAAGCAATAGGCCTGATGGATGTAATAATTGAATATCGTGCAATATATGAAAATGCTTAATTTTGAGGCCTTGCGCCAGACGACCTAAAGCAAAACCAATACCAATTAAATTGTTGGTAATAATTAAATCAGGCTTTTCATCTACTAGGATTTTTTTTAAAGCTGTGACCTGAGAAATTTTAATAAAACCTAATAAATGCCAAGCTAATTTTCTAAGATGAGACCACTTATTTAATGAGTGATAATGACTAGGTAAGTAATAATGCGTTGTTTTGTTTTTTTCCGGATCAGCGGTCTTAGGAGGCTTAGTACTAATAAAAAACACTTCATGACCATCTTGAATAATGGCCTCGGCTAAAGTTTCAATGACTTTTTCCGCCCCTCCCCGACTCCAAGGGGTTAATAAATTATTAACTAGGCAAATTTTCATATAATTATTAATTCCCCTCTTGAGAGGGGTGCCCGAAGGGCGGGGTGTGTTTTGTTTTTGGCACATAGCGAACACGATAATAAATTTCGTTTAGTTTAGCACCCGCTGCTGGCCAAGAATATCTTTTAGCTACTAATTCTTTGGCCGCTTCACCCATTCTATGGGCGACATTTTTGTGAGTTAACAGATAAATAATTTTATCACCCAAATCTTTAACATCTCCTGGTTGAACTCTCAAACCATGTTTGCCTTTTTTGAAAACACTACGTACACCAGGTAAATTTGAAGCGACAACTGGCTTACCACAAGCCATAGCCTCTAGTAGTACTAAACCAAAAGCTTCACTTTGATTAATAGAAGGTAAAACCAATAAACTGGCTTGGCTATAATAATTAACTAAATCATTGTCGTTGGCGTCATTAACAAAAGTAACAATACCTGCCAGCCCAGCATCTTGCACCATTTGTTTGTAAGCACCTTCTAAGTCTCCTCGACCAACAATAGTTAGAGTGACGTTTTTAACCTCCTTAAGAATGCTGGGTAGAGCCTCAATTAATTTATCCACTCCCTTAAAATAATGTTGATGATCCAAGGCACCCACAAAAATAATATTATTGCTGTCACTATCTGGTAATTGGCAACTTTTAAAATGTTCCACATCTACGCCAAAAGGCACTTGGCTAAATTTTTGATAATGTTTGTGGTAATAGCGTCCGATATCACTATGTTTAACATAATCCAGCGAAGCACAGGTTATCTCATCAGCTAGGCGCAATAAGATTGGCAACCAAAGTAAGCGATACCAAGCATAAATAATAGCTCTCAGTCCTTTTCCTCGCGTATCCATATGATAATGAAGTAGTAGTTTGGTTTTGCGAAGAGAAAACAGTTTGGCTAAAGCCACTAATTCAGCTGTGCCATAGAAAGGATAATGCAAGTGGATTAAGTCGTGTTTTTTCAATTCTTTAAAAATAGTCGGTAAAACGGCGGCGTTACCGTAAGCTAGTAGTGGCTTTAATCGTAAAATTTTAATACCGTGCCAATCTTCAATCGTTTGTTCACGTGTATTATAGTTTGGGGTAATGACGGTTACTTCGTGCTTGTATTGGGGTAATTCTCTAGCAAAAGAAGCCACGCTATTACCCATACCGCTTTTATAGGGATAAAAAGTTGAAATGATATGGGCAATTTTCATAAATTAACGTTTAGAGCGTTTAAGTAAAAAAGTTCTCCAACCCAAAATAACACCAAAGGCTACAAGAGCCTGAATAATATTTACGCCGCTTAAGTCATTAAAAGCAGAGATGAACAAAATTAAGGCGGGTGCGCTATACATTAGAATGTCTAAAATAATTATGTCCCCTTGAGTCATATAGAGAGTGAAGTCATAACTTTTTTTAGTATCATCCAAATGTAACCAACGTCTAATACTGTAAGCAGCTGGTAATAAAAATAAGGCTCCAGGGGCTAACACCCCCAACCAATATCTAAAAATCTCAAAACTATTACTAATGACAAAATAAAATCCAGCAATAATAACCATAATTAAAAGAACATAAGAAAAGAGATCAAAAATTATTTGTCCGATTTTTTTTAAGTCTTGTTCCTCCATACTATTTTTTTATTGCTAAATGTTCTACGATTTTGGAAATATCTTTTTCCATTTTTGCTAAACGCAAACGCATGCGGAAAATAAAATAAAAAATAATCGCTACGGCCGAGTACAAAAGCACCTGAATACCGGTAGAAGAAAAGCCGAGATTAGCCACTAAGGCATCTAGCCATCTTAAGTTTAAAATTAAAATTAAAGTAACGAGCCAGAAACACAACCAAAAAACAAATTCATTTTTATTGATTTGAGTTTTTTTTCTTTGCCAGATAAGACGAGCTAAAAATCCGGCAATGATAATAATAGCAATTAATTCTTGTAACATAGTTATCGCTTCGCGACCGGCACTACGAATGCCGGACATGCGAATTAAATTACATTTAATGAGTTAGTTTATTTAAAAATAAATCTTTTAAAATTTTAAATCCACCAGAGAATGGTTGACCAAAATCGTGATAAATTACGGTTATCGGCACTTCTTTGATTCGCAAGTGGTGGTGATGCGCTAACCATAAAATTTCACTACAGTGAGCCATGCGATCCTCTCGCCAGTTTAGTTGTTGGCTAGCCTTGGCGCTAAAAGCTCTGAGTCCGCTTTGTGGGTCGGTTAATTTTATTCCAAAAAATACTCTATTAACCAAAGTGGCTAAGGGCATAATTAGATAATGTTTAGTCCAAGGCATTTTATTGCCAGGCTTTTTACCTTCGCCTAAAGACTTCGGCGAGGCAAGTAAAAAACGAGAGCCGAAAACTATATCAGCTTCGTTGGTCTTTAGAGGTGCTGTTAGAGCTTCTAAGTCAGAGGCTCTAAATTGTCCGTCAGCGTCAAAATGAATAATAATATTAGCGCCAACGCTTAAGGCATAATGAGTTCCAGTTCTGAGAGCTGCGCCTTGTCCGCGATTAATAAAATGCTTAAGTACTGTAGCACCCGCCTGCTCAGCCACTTCGGCTGTATTATCCGTTGAAGCATCATCAATCACTACAACCTTATCCACCAAAGGCAAGACTTCAGTTATTACGCGTCCAATATTATTCGCTTCATTCCAAGCTGGAATTATACAGTATATTTTCATGTTGTCTTTTTTGTTGCTTGCTGTTTGTTGTTTGTTGCGTGATTATTGGTTTTGTTGAATAAATTCGTAGTCGACAGGCTTTAAGCGCTTGCTGGCTCTAAGGTCATCTATAGTCTTTTTAAGCCCATTGTCAAGAGTAACTAGAGGCATCCAGCCCAATAAATCGCGAGCTTTAGTAATATTAGGAATAGCTAATGGGGTCATAAACATAAGTGGGTCGGCATAGGTAATTTTTGACGAAGATTCTAATTGACTGATGATTTGTTTAGCTAGGACTGATATTTTTATTTCCACGTCTGAACCAATATTAATCGGACCATTCAAGTCGCTCGCCATCATTTTAAACATGGCTGATAGACAATCATTAATATAGCAAAAACCGGAAGACCAGTTTTCATCACCATAAATTAACAAATCTTTATTATCCAGGGCATTGCTAATAAAGTCAGGAATCATAAAGCCTTGATCCAAAACCATACGTGGCCCATAAATTCTAAAAGGACGAATTATTTTGGTATCTAGTTTGTAAACATCATGATAAGTTTTGACCATGGTTTCGGCAAAGCGTTTTCCTTCGTCATAAGATGCTCTATCGGACAACAAATCTACTACGCCCATATCCTCCTCTACTACGCGCCTCGGATTAACTTCTTTTTTTCCATAAATAACCGAAGACGACAGGTGCATGTATTTAGCTTGATATTTAAGAGCTAAATCTAAAGAATTTTTAACTACGTAAGAGTTAGCCAAAAGATTGTTAATTTTATTTTTTTCAAAGTGTAGTGGCAGAGTTGGACAAGCCAGATTATAAACCTCTTGAATACCTTGAAACTCTACTTTAAAATCTTTCAACTCAGTAAAATCTTCCAGGATAATCGGATTAGATAGATCATGCTTGATAAATTTAAAATTAGGGTTAGCTAAAAGATGGTCAATGTTTTTTTCGCTACCCGAGGAAAAATTATCAATACAAATAACCTTACTAGCACCCACTAAGGCATCAGCTAGATGCGAACCGATAAAACCGGCTCCGCCAATGACGAGAACATTTTTGGCATCAAAAATAAATTTTGCGCTCATATGTTTATATTTATTTATATATATAAGTGGCGACGTCCACCCCTAAGGTTAATGTTTTTTTATCGGAATAGTAAGATTTAATTAAAGTTCCATCTTGTTCAAATAAAGATAATAGGGGCGCCTCGCCTAGGCTTGTGCCGGTAATGATTTCAGGACGCCCGTCATTATTAATATCGGAGCTGGTAATATTAACTCCTTTATTAAAATCTTCTTCATATGCCAGAAAGTTGTTAATTAATCTTCCATCAGGAGTAAACACCTTAACATAGGGCAACATGCCTTTGCCTGCCGCTACGGCAATAATCGGATTAGAACCAAAACTAGAATAAGGGTTAATAGCGGTTATTTTAAAACCACTTTTAATAAATGGTTCATAAGCTAACCACTGGCTAATTAGTTTACCATTTCCGTTAAAAATTTTAATTTGTGCGCTGCTATTGGAGGCTGGCGCTGTAACGATTTCAGCCTTGCCGTCTTGGTTGAGATCGGCTACGCTAAGATTTGTTCCACCTAGATAAGTAGCTCCATAGGCTAACCAGCTAGTGCGGAGTTTGAAGTTTTTATTCATGATTTTTATTTCAGACTGACGGTTATTGGTGGGAGCCATTACTAGTTCATCTAAGCCATTACCGTCGATATCGCCACTAGCTAAATTAACTCCGCTAGTAAACTTACTTTCAAAGGCCAAAAATTTAGTTATTAATTTTCCGTTAAGTTGATAAATTCTAACTTCGCTTATTGCTTTATTTTGTGGTGTAACCGCTATTTCTGTTTGACCGTCGCCATTAAAATCACCAGTAGCAACATTAATCTTGGTGTTAGTGAAAGTTTGAAATTTTGTTTTAACTACACCTTTAGCAGTAACCTGTTTGATTTGTCCTAAGATTTCCGAATCGTTAAATAATAAAATACTGGATTTTTCTCGCTCTTTAGCCGCTTGGGCTGCTAATAAACTAGAGGTGACGTCCAAGCGTCCGGCGCCCAGTTTTCCAATGAAATTAGGATTAACTGAATTAATGTTATCGGCACTGGCCTTAAGTAGGTTGATTAATTCTTTAGCTCTTAAAGAGGGATTAATCTGCATCATTAAGGCTAAGGTAGCGCTGACCTGAGGAACAGCAAAAGATGTGCCAGACCAGTAACCATCATAAGAATCTTGAAAAAGCTTGTTATTTCCTTTTTGTGGATTAAATACCGCAGTACTGAAAATACTGACAGCTGGAGCCGTGATATCAATACATTTTCCATAACCAGAAAAAGTTGCCTTAGTATCCAGCGGGCCACTACCGGCCACGCCTACTATTAAATTTTCTCCAGTTCTGCCATCACTACAAACTGGATATTGAGGTTGTCTGTCTAAAAATTGTCCGGCGCCACGGGAGAGATCGTTACCTCCGGCGGCGACGATAATAATATCTTTGTCATAAGCGCGACGAATGGCTTGATCTAAGCTTGGACTGGATTTAGCGCCGACAAAACTTAAATTAATAATATTAGCTTTATGATCAATAGCAAAATTAATCGCTTTAATAATTTTATCTGATTGAGTTTTACCGGCATCATCTAGGGCCTTTAGAGGCATAATTTTTAAACTTTGTGCCACTCCACTAATACCGATGCCATTGCTACCTTGCGCCGCTAAAACGCCGGCCACAATTGTTCCATGATTAATCCCCTCTTCGGTAAAACCGGTTTTAAATTTTGGTCCGGGATCAGCCGTGTTGTTAACAAAATCCCAGCCATTCACGTCGTCAATATAACCGTCTTTATCGTCATCTTTTTTGTTACCAGGAATTTCTTGCTCATTAGTCCAAATATTATTAACTAAATCAGGATGCTTAATGTCTACGCCGGTATCAATGATGGCCACAATTACCTCTGGCGCATCGCGAGCGATATCCCAGGCATTGGGCGCATCAATACGTTTTAAATACCATTGATTAGAATAAAAAAGGTCGTTGGTATCGTATGCAAAAACGCCCTGCGGAATAACGAGGGATGTAAGCAAACAAAAGCTAAAAAAAAGCTTTGTTTTTAGCCAAAATTCAGGCAAGGTTATTTTTGCCATATAATACTTAAATTGTAGCTTAAATTTGATTTTATTTCCACCTACTGTATTGCCTTGTATCTCCCCTCGGTTTTGCCTTCAGTAAAATCCTCGGCCTGCCTGCGCAGACAGGGATAAACGCTTGCATGCGTTCAAAAAAAGAGAAGAAATTATTTCTTCTCTTATTAACATTATTTAATGTATAGTTCGTGTTCTTTAATGTAGTCAGCAACATCGGGGCTGACTAGATTGCTTATTTTTTTGCCTTGATTTAGGCGTTGACGGATTTTAGTGCTAGAACATTTAGTGATTTTTAAATCCAACATTTTTGATTTAGGAGGTAGGTCAGCTAAGCTAAAAGGATAGTTGATTCTCTCTAAGACCAAAAAGTTCAAATTTTGCCATAACTCAAGGCCTCGTCGCCAAGTCTGCTGAATCTGCGAGATTCCCAAGCCACCCCCGACAATTAAATCGGATCCGACCATGTGCCAAATTTCAGCTTCAGGATAACGGGTTTTCCAGCGTATCTGCAATTGATAAGTTGGAGTAAAGGTATCTCTCTCCAAATCAAATGAGTCAATGGTTAGTTTTTTCAAACCAGCAAAAGTCATACTAACCATTTCGCAACGATTAATTAGAGGCGCTAAAGATAGTGTTGACTTATCTGAACGATTACCACAGGGACAAATTATCACTTTGTCGTAAAGCGTAACTAATTTTTCTGCGATACGCTTGTGATGTAGTCCTGGTGGATTAAAACTGCCACCATAGAGCAGAATTCTTGATTGTTTGTCAGTCATCATTTAAATCCACCTTATATTCTTCATTCATTTCTGTGATATCCGGCAAACCAAGATCTTCTCTGGTTAAATTAATCGGGCCGATGCGCTTGAATTTCGTAGTAGTATGGCGCCTTAGTATCTTGTCGACTACTTTTTTATTAAAACCTGTTTCTTCAGCGACATTTTTAATCTTTTCGGCTATATCTAGCTCTTGAGTATGCCGATATAGAAACACATCTAATTTGATGTATTCCACCATGATTTTATCAATTATCTCGTAAGGTGCACCCAGTTGTTCTTCGTCACCACCATTAGTGACACCTAAGCCGTCATCCGGTTTAGCATTGATAATTTCTTGCGGGACACCGAGGTAACGAGCGATATCATATAATTCCAAGCCCTTGAAGACTTGTTGAATCATACCATAATCACCGACGTCGCCATGTAGCGTCCAAAAGCCCATGTAGAGCTCACTAAGATTATCAGTTGATAAGACCAAGCCGTTGAGCATGCGAGCGACATGGTAAGTACCGAGCATCATGCGTAGCCGGGCTTTAATATTGCCTTGGGCGATCGTTGCTGATTTTTCCCAATCCCAAATAGTACCCTGATTTTTTTTCTTGAGCAGATTGACTATCTGATCATCGACATCAGTTAATACTTCGCTATTCAGATAATTCCAGGCTTTTTCGAGCGGGATTGTCATCATTTCAGCTCCAGCTGCTTCTATGGCTAACTGACCTAACCTAACCGAATCATCGCTGGACTGGCAAGGCATGATCAGACCTACTATGGTCAGATCAAAGCCTCTGGCGCGAGCGCCATTAGCTGCGATGTTGGCTAATTTCAAAGTGACGGCACTATCCAGTCCGCCGGACGAACCGACGACTGCAAAGTGGATATCATTCTTGATACAATAGTCCTGAAAACTACCGCTAGCATTAGCAATGACATTACAAATTTGTGTTTCTGTTAATTTGTACATTTTAATTCTCCTTTTAATTAATGTGTTTTAATTGAACTATATCTGATAATATCAAATTCATAATTTTGATCGAAGGCCAAAGAAACCTTACCTAAACCGGGTCTAATCTCGATTGATTTAACCTGACTGACGGATTGATTATCGGCATTAACGGTCATCTCACCTCGAACTATCGTAATCGATAAATTTTGCATTACTAAGGTATCGCGGATTGGCTGGGCAGCGCAAATGGTAGTCACGGCCAATAGATCTTTTTTAAGAGGTAAAACTGACCCACCGGCGTTGCGATTATAAGCGGTTGAACCTTGCGGTGTCGCTACTATTATTCCGTCACCATAGAATTCTTTACGTGGATATCTGCTTCCTTCAATGTAACCATGACAGATACTGCCCGGCCTGACATTTAGATAAACATCATTGAAAGCCTTTAATTTTACCGTTTGGGTTTCGGTGATACAAGTAATATCCATTAAATCAAGCTCAATTAATTTAAAATTTTCAATTAACTTGAAAAAATGTTCCTTGGTAATGATCGGATTCATTAGGAAGCCGACCGTGCCTCGGTTAATACCGATAAACGGCAGATTAAACTGCCAATAATCATGGATGGCATGCAACATCGTTCCGTCGCCACCGGCGACGATGATTGCTTGGGCTTCGCGTGGGTCATCGACTGTTTTAAGTCGATCTCCGACTATCCAGTCTTCAACATCAACAACGGTTAAGCTGTCCGCTAGACAACAAAAATAATTCATTAGATGATCCTTTATAAATTGTTAAAGTTCGTTTACTTATTTAAGCCATTGAAATTTCCATAGCTTAAATAAATAGTCGACGGCGTTTTATAACCGTCGACTGAGTGTGAATAATTATTCGCTCAAAACTTTACATCTGATGTAATCATAAGGATAAAGCTTAAGTAGCTTCTCAACGGCTAGGTTGTAAATAGCCGCATGATGTTCAAAAGCAAATTCGCCGATGTATTCGCAACTGTAATCAATAATTTTAATCTCTTTGGCATCGTCAGCGGCCGTAAACCAACTGGCAACTTCTGTTTTATCGATATCTTGATTGATATAAATTGGCAGTAGATAGGCCGTGGTTAAATCAACCCGTTTGTGTCCAAGGTTATTATTTAGTTCTAAGCTTGAAGTGCGAAATTTTCCGAGCAATCGCAATTCGGTGTGAACCTTAATAATGCCATGTTTTTTTGAATTCAAGTTGACAGTAACATTTTCCCACTCTGGCATGATATTTCTGAATTCAGAATTATCATTCACCGCATGAATAGCAATATCTAAACCGCCTATTTCTTCATCTGCCTCACGAATAGCAGTTTCAGCCGGAGCTTCTAATTCATAGCCAATAAAATTTTGGACACCGCCGGTAAAAGCAAATTTACCTTTGCCCGGATTATGCTTGCGGATGATACCGACGAAAAAAACATGTCCCTGCTTATCAATTATAAATGGCAGGATGTCAGAAGCCAAGCAAGGCTTGTGATAAGCCAGACGAGCAATAAAGTTCAAGCTTACTAAAAAGCGACTTTGATGGTCTGATACTATCACTTCGATTATATCACCGAAATAGCCATAGCCTTTGGACCAGTTTTTATAGATATTAGCCACTACCAGCTCAAGTTCATCGATAATATTTATCATAGTATCATATGCCTTGAAATCCTGGACGCCGTCGTTATTAAGTTCTAATAACGGTGCGTTCATCGAATCTTTATGATTCTGGGTTTGTAAAACGCCTTGGTAACCAAAATATCTGAATTTTTTCGAAAACATAATAACCTTTCTATATTTTGAACAAATTTTTTTTATTCACAATTTTAAATGAACATTACTTATTTAAGCCTTCGATATTTCAAAAGCTTGAATAAATAGTCGACGGGGTTTAAAGCCGTCGACTGGATAGAATAATTAAATTATTAGACTAGGCATTCTTCTCGAAAATTTCTGGTATAACCAAAAATCTTCTTGTAGCGTTCAACTTCAGCTGGATCGCCCATAGCCTTGTTAAGGTTGTCAGACAGTTTGACTGCCGGATGGCCATTGACTTCTGTTACTTTCACCACGATGGAAATCGGCGGGACTAATAAGTCATTGGTCAGATTTGTGCCTATGCCGTAAGTATCGATGACCAAAGGATGGAAATATAGATGCAGATCAATGGCAGACGGTACTGTCAGTCCATCACTGAAAACAATCATCTTTTCTTTATGATTAATTTCGTAGCCTCGATACATATTAATTTGCTTGTTACCGTAGTCATAAGGATTACCGCTGTCCTGCCGTCCACCTTTCCAAGCCGCTGCACGATTACTGCCGAATTCCCTGAAGAAGGCGTCAGTCCCAAAGGTATCGGGTAAGAAAATTGATAAGCCGAATCCGTACTGATTCCACCATTCATTGGTATTTTGCCAGATACTGTTTCTGATAGCCGTGTCGTCATTATAATTTTCTGCCGCGAGCACCGTGTCTCGCTCATGGGCAGTAGTGCCTTTAGCATCAGTGTCTAAATCCATAGCCAATTTGACGTTGGAAGTACCGACAAATTGTCCAGGTAATTCGCGAGCGCAAGTTTCGACTACGTATTCCTGCCATTCATAACTGAAACGACGACGGGTGCCGAAATCAGAAAAGGTCAATTCCGGATATTTTTTGATCATGGCGATTTTTTCATACAGCTTGGCGATACCGACTGCAAAATTACGATCCCAAGCGCCTTTATCCTTGCCTAGTATTGCTCGGCAATAGAGTTCGTTAATGATAGTCAACGCATGTATTTCCCAATGGGTTGATTCGGGCCAATAACCAGGCATGCTCAGTAAGATCTTGCCGTTGGCATATTCCAATATGTATGGCGGCAAACGCAGCTTAGTCAAGAATTGCAGATAAGGTTCTTCAAACATCCTCTCTTGGTACTCATTAGTACCACGCAGATAATGTATTTCTTTTTTATTGAAACTGAGCGTCATGCAATGATCAAGCTCTTCTCTGAGCTGTCCGATATCGATCAATTTGGTCAGATCGACATCTTTGGTTCGGCACGCAAAGCTAAGAGTTACCCAGGAGCCAGCATGGTATTTGAACGCCAGCTGTCCCATAGTGAATTTGTAAAAATCGTCATCCGATAGTGAATTAACGATCGGCTTGTCCTGATTAAACCTAAAAATACTCATCGTAAATCTCCTTGATTATTTATGATAACAAATTTAATTATTCAATTTTAAGGTGCTATTTTTAACACATAGCTTAAGCCGAAATTCAGCTGAAATTATGTGATAAAAAGTTTCCAAGGAGCGACTGTTTTGGACAGTGCTCCTTGGTGAAATTAATTAACTTTTCAGTTTTGGTAAAGTTCCTGATGGTTCTTAACAAAAACTGCGCCAGCTTTTTGCATTTCCAGTATAGCTGGTTCTTCTGTTGTCTTGGCTACACTTCGACAACCAGCTAGATTAACGACGACATAAAATCCTGCGTCGAGTAATTCTAAGACTGTTTCTTTAACACAGTAGTCGAGGGCTAAACCGCCAACTATCGCTACTTTAATGTCATGCACCTTAAGAAACTCGATCAGACCGGTAGAGAGCTTTTTAGCAAAATCATGATAACAAGCTCCGTATGGATGCATAGTAGGTTCAATGCCTTTCCAGACAAATAAATCATAGTCTGTGATAGCCGGTAAACCTTCAATTAATTCGGCTCCGAAAGTTCCCATCACGCAATGCTTCGTCCAATAGACATCGACATTTGGAAATCCTTCTACAGTGCTAAACTGTGGGTGATTCCTAGTGGCTATCCATTTGGCATTATCACAATGGGCGTCCTTGCTACCTAAACGATATCTAGCAAATTTAGCTTGCTTATTAAGTTCAGTCACGATTTGATCACCTTCGCAAACCGGTAATTCATCGGGGCATTGTGGCGTAAAACCATTTTGCGCATCGATATCAATACTGGCAATTTTACCTTTAGGTACTATGCCTAGTCCGGGAATTTTCATTTTTTCTCTCCTAAAAAGTTAACAAAATTTAATTTATAAAGAACAGTATATTTAACATTATTTATTATAATTTGTCAAGTTTGGCTTATATTTGCTCTATAGCTTTAATAGCTATCTCTAATCTAGCCTCAAAAGACCCGGAAACCACAATAAATGGCTTATTTTCGCTCTTTAAGCGTTCTATAAAGCTCTGGTGCATCTGGTGTCTGATATGTTCCCCGTCCCTATAACCGTCCTGAATAAAAGGAATTTCGTCGCCGGTTACAATATATAGGTCGCTAGAGCAACGCTTGGCAATTTCCTCAACTTTAGCGCTGCGACTACCTAGGTAGCGTTCATGCCAAAGGCCAGTCGCCCAAGCATTAGTATCGCAAATTAGGAGTCCGTTGGAAATTTCCGCCTGGGCATTTTCCAAATTATTTTGTTGGTAGGCAATATGTTCAAATTCAGCCGAGGTCCAAGTCTCGCGTTCCTGGCTGGTCCATTTGCCTTCACTATATAATCTGCCGTATTCAGGCGCCCAAGTTGTTTTAAAATGCTCGGCTAGAGCTTTGGCTAAAGTGGTGGTGCCGGTTGATTCGGCACCCACGATGACTACCCGTCTAGCAAAATATCCCCGAACAGGCGCTTCAATTAATTTAGCGTACTCCATCGGATTTGATCTAACTTTAGTGGCGCTAATCGGCACATCAACTCTGTCTCTATCAACCATAACGTGGACGGCACCCATGAAAGAGGCATAAGGATCACCATACGTTTCTGAAGTAAAAACCGCATCAGGCGCGCGACCTAAAATAGCTAAAGTAAATTTTGCCCAGCCTTCGCTATCATCATCGGCTAATTTATTATCTTCAATGACTTTAATCTCCACGTCAGGATGTAAACGCTTCAGCCACTGAGCTCGCAAGGTCGCCGGAATAGTTTCTGATTGCTTCCAACATAAGATGACGGTCAATTGCTCGCATTTAGCTCGAGCGGTATCAATCAGGTATTTATGTCCGCTATGAGGTGGATAAAATTTACCGACTACGAGTCCCCGTTTGTATAATGTTTGGTGATTTTTTATCATATAGTTATTTATTTTTTCGATAAATTTTTAACCAGTTAATTAAGCCGAAAATTGCGATACAAAAAAATAAAGCATATTCCAGAGAGACAAAACGCACACCCTTGACCCAATACAAACCGATATCAATAGCATCAACCAAAATCCATAAAATCCAGCTCTCGGCTCGTTTTTTCATTAAGAGCCATTGAGCAATAAAACTCATGACGGTTGTGACGGCATCTAAAAATGGATAAGAAACCGGTTGTGAAAAAAGTTTGGGGAACCATTTATCGAAATTCATGGTCGCATAAGTTAAAATACCGGTACCAACTGCCGTTAAGGCTAAATAAAAAGCATTTTCACGCCAAGTATTAATGCTGGTTTTAATTGATTTGTTTTCTTGATTTATGTCCTTCTTAAAACGAACCCACATATACCAGCCGATAATACCGGTGACAATAAAATAGATTTGTTCCATAAAATCAGAATAAAGCTGAATCTGATAAAATAAGAACAGATAAAGAAACGAGCCGATTAAGCCAACCGGCCAAGATAAAATTTTAGCTCTGGTGGTTAGCCAGACACACCAAATAGTAAAAATCGTTCCGATAAATTCCAGATAGCTCATCGGATAATCAAAAACCGTGAACATAATCGTGTTGATGTTTAATAGATTTGTGAGGAAGTGCATAGAGTTAATTTAATTTGTAATTGTATTTTTAACACTAACTTAAGATAAAAAAATGTTATAGAATTTCAATGGCGCGTGGTTCACGACTGACAAATTTGTATAACTTAGCTGGACGATGCGCCTCGCCTAAGGTATTTTTACCTGTCGGCTTAATCAAACCTAAAGATAAAATCTTCTTGCGAAAATTACGCTTATCTAATCCCCTGCCCAAGATTATCTCATAGACTTTTTGCAAATCCGCTTGAGTGAATTCATTAGGTAAGAGTCCGTAGACAATGTTGGTATAAGCTAATTTGGAGCGTAAACGTTCAATGGCTAGTTTAGCAATAGCTTTGTGATCATAGCCAAGTTTTGGCAAGTGATTGATGTTATGCCAAGCAATAGCGGTATATTCAGAATTGGTCTTGATGGAAAGTTTGGAAATATCAGGTAAAAGTGCCAAATAAGCTACACTGACTACACGACCAAAAGGATCGCGTTTAACCTCACCAAAAGTATAGAGCTGTTCCATGTAAATATTCTTTAGCCCAGTTTTATTGGCTAAATGTCTCTCGGCTGCTTGGTCCACCGACTCATCAGGATTAACCATACCACCAGGAATAGCCCATAAGCCGGTATAAGGCTTGCGCTTCATTTCAATTAAAAGAATTTTTAATTGTTTGTTATCAACCGCTACCAACACAATATCGGTGGCTACGGTAGCGTATTTAATTGTTTTTGTTAGTTTGGTCCTTGACATACTTAGTGTATTTATAACACTATTGTAGCGCGATTTAATAATTTGTCAAGCCCCTGTAAATATTGGGCTTTATCCCCCTTTAATTGGTTGATTAAAAGTTATCCACAGATAAAAAAACCGCATATCTTCGTTTGAAGATATGCGGGAATTACTAGAAAAGGACTTTAATTACTTTTTTGTTTACTCTAATGAAATACATTCCACCGTTTAAGTCTGATAAATCAACTTGTCCGGATGAATTGCTGTAACTTGAATGTTTAATTTGTCTACCTAGGTGGTCATAAACACCAAAGTCAATTCGCGCATCATCGGGAAAGTTAAAACTTACCAAACGACCGGTAACAGTGATTTCGTTCGGAAAATTATTTTCTTCCACCGTATTGGGTCTACCAATTAAGTTCTGCAAGATAGTTAAATCATAAGCGTCAATTTTGACGTCATAATTCAAATCGCCAGCCCAAATCTCATAAAGTGTTGGCCAGATTTCTTTGCTAAGAAACTTGATTAGTCTATCAACATCAGCTTGAGTCAAGGCGCCGTCACCGAATTGTTTATTAACGTCGCCTTTGCGGAACATAGGCAGATAAACTTTATTAAGAAAGTCTATAGCAATGTCCATGCTTTTGGTTTGATTAATAACTCGTCCATCTAAACCACTAGCTACAATGTTTTTAACCGGAATGGTTAAAGTCCAAGGTGGTAAGTCGACAAAACCTATTACGAGTCTCATAATCGGTCTAGGATTTTTGCTCTGTGGATTAGGGAGTAAAGGATCGTTGATACTCTTAGAAGAATAAACAACTCGCCAAGTCTTAACTGGTCCGTTATCATTAATTTTTTGGATAATGATATTTTGTCCAACATCATTAGTACCATCAGTGTTTAAGGGAACTACTTGTTGCAAATCCATATAATATGGTAAGTCCATATCAAAAGTAATTGCGCCGGTAGTTTCTACAACATTGTCCATATACCACAGTAGCGAAATAGTTCCGAGGCCTAAGGGTCTATTTAGGTAAAACCAATTGTTATCCAGAAATAAGCTATAGTTAACCACTAATTTAGTGGTGTCAGGAGGCTTAGCTCCGAAATCAAGATTAACGCTTAGAGGCTGAGTAGGCACGACTAAAGCAGTGTTGCCTTGCTTGGCGATAATATTGTCCAAAGTTAAAGTTCTTAAGCCGGTAATGTTTTTATCGTAACTAAAAATAACGGTAAAAACTTGAAACCAGGTGTTGGGAGGGGTAGTGATAGTTTGATTGTTGATACTAATTGTAATACGAGAACCATTAATCACAGAAACCAAACCGGTTAATTTTGAATCAAAACCTTTAAAATTAAATCCATTCGGCAGGTTATAATCAAAACTGATTGTATCCCAACCGCGTCCACTGTAACTAAGATCAATCTTAACTTCTTCATTTAACCGATTAATAGAACCGGTAGCATTCAAAAGTAAGGTATCTGGTGTTAGTGGTAGAGCTTGCCCTAATTGAAGTGTTTGCGATAAAGCATTTGTAACCGAGATTGGTTGCCCACTAGCATCCCAGGCTTTAAAATTATTCATCACGATAGTCCTGGCGCCTGAGGCGCTTGGGTTAAAGTTTAAAACAATTTCAGCCAAGAGAGTTTCGATAGCGCTGGTAGGAAAAGTCTGATTAGGCGCGCTTTGAATACTTAGTTCATAATGATCACCAATTTTATTGGAAATCTTGGGGACTTTACCCGTGGGATTATTCAAAATGATGTTAATAGGAACTAAATCTTGGGGCCAGACATCAAAAGTTATTTTATCAAGACTAATAGTTGGGCTTTTGTAAGCGATTCTTACTCTGGCCTGATGAATTGGTCTATCAATCGTGTAAGGCTGGGTGCTTAATTGCAGTGAATTCGTATCACCGGAAGTATTACCACCCAAATTAAGAGTGGTGCTAACGGTGCTTGGAGCTGACAAATTTACAATCATGGAATTGTTGCCAACTCCAGTCACATTAATTTGCTCCAACTTAATTTTAAAGTCACCGTGCACAGGTATGCCTCCCCCAACTTTAATGTAAAAAGTTCCAATCATTCTAAGATTGGAAGATTTTCCCAAAAAGTAAAGAGGATCTCCCCCCATCCAATAACGGAAATGAGCGGAATTAATAGCTACCGTGTCTAGAACTTTGCTCCATTTAGTAGGATCTTGCGTGCCATCACTTTTAATGAAATAGCCCGGTATCGGTAGAGCGTGGATAATGCTGTCATTGATTGTGCAGGTCACGAGAAATTTAATCTCGTTAACATCGTTATTTGGATTAAGCACAAACAAATCAAAACAAAGATTATTGCCCGCGCGATTAATAGCGGTATCACGGGAGGCTACTACTCGAATATCAACATCCGAAGCCAACGAGGTGAACTGAGTCAGTAGAAAAACTACTGCAATTAGAGACAGAAACTTCTTCATCAAAATACTCCTTTTGGTTAAAAAACTTTATATTATTTATTTTGTTGTCAAATGACGACCTAAAATGAGTCTTTTAGGATTTTTTACCTTATCATTTTTTTGTATATTTGTCAAGCAAAAAAAAGACTAAACAAAAAACCGTGATAAAAGACGGTTTTTATAAAAATTAGCCAATATTAAATGTTTTCAAGCAGGTCTAAGGTGTCTTTGGCGCATTTTTCCCAACTAAAATCTTGAGATCTTTCCAGACCATTTTTTATTAAATCTTTTGCGAGTGATTTGTTTTGGATAAGATTGGCTATTTTTTCAGCTATATCATAGGCATCATCGGGATTAAAATAGAGAGCGGATTTGCCGGCAATTTCCGGAATAGAGGCTATATTAGAGGCAGCTATTGGTGTGCCAGCAGCCATGGCTTGAAGCAGTGGGATACCAAAACCTTCGTATTTGGAAGGAAAAATAAAAGCGTCCCCTCCTTTAAAAATAAAAGGCAAGTGAGATTCCTCTATCCAGCCGGTAGTTACGACATAACGGTCCACAGCAAATTCATGAATTAAATATTTTATTTCATCGTAACCATAACTGGCATCACCCACTAAATATAATTTATGCTTGACGCCAAAGTTTTGTCGAGCCAAAGCATAGGCCTCAATAAGTTTGGCAATATTTTTCTTTTTTTCTAAACGCCCGACATAAAAAATATAAGGGCGTTCAATACCATAAGTTTGTAATACGGCTGATAAATGTTCTTCTTTTGGTTCAAAATTAAAGAGCTCATCATTATATCCATTATGAATAACTTTAATTTTATTAGGAGTAGCTTGGTAGTGTTTAATTAATTCTTGTTTAGAAAATTCGGAAATAGTAATAATTGCTTTGGCTTGTTTGAGGGCAAAGTCCGTTGACCAGTCTAAATAGTCCAAAGATGTAGCTTTGTGTTTGCCGAAAGTGACGAGACCAATTAGCCAATCCCAACCCTTAAGACGATAGCCAAGGCGTTCGGGGTTATATAATTTTTTTTCTTGTTTAAAACCAATATCATGAATAGTAGCTACGGTTTTTTGAGGATGAATTAAGGGTAGTCCGTGCGCCGGAATAAACAAAACATCAGGTTTAGCGCGTAACATTTCTAGCGACAACGCGCCCAAAGTCCAAAAATATTTAAAGGGCCAGGAGACAATCTTGGCTTTGAAATTATTGTGAGGGCTGATTAATTTTTGATAACCGTCTTCATCATATTGAATATCAGTGCGACTACAATTAGCCTTGGCGCAAGACAAATCCAATAAACCATGAATTAAAGGTTGGTCGGTGTATAAAATATATTGATTGGTTTTATCAATTTTAGCCAGGGCTTTAATCAAATAATACGAATACCATTCGGTTCCGCTTTTGTGTCCTCGATTAGCGCGACTAGCATCAATACCTATAAGCATATATTTAAAATATTCCTTTTTTTCGTCATCCCGGCGGAGGCCGGGATCCAGATTCTAAAAATTTGTTTCACTATTCGTTTTAATACTGTTTGTTCAATAACTTATTTATATCTTATTTTTGAAGGACAAGATAATGATAAACCTGGATGCCGGCCTCCGCCGGCATGACACAGCCTTTTCATATTATTTTGAGCCTAAAATGCTTCTTTTATATGACTCTAAATTTTCTAAAGTAATACCGGTGCCTTTGGCTACACAAAGCATGGGTTCATCGGCAACAAAGACTGGCACATCCGTGGTGCGATAAATTAATTGATCAATATTGCGAAGCATAGCGGAGCCCCCTGATAAGACCATGCCTTTGTCCATAATATCAGAAGCTAGTTCTGGCGGAGTTTCGGATAATAAACCCTTGACGGCACTGACAATGGCTTCTAGAGCATCTTGTAAGGCTTCGGTTACATCATCTGAATTGATAACAATATTACGAGGTAAACCAGTAACTAAATCGCGACCGCGAATTTCCATAGTCAATTTATTTTCCAAGTACAAAGCGCTACCGATATTTATTTTAATATCTTCACTAGTGCGTTCGCCAATCGCTAAATTATATTTGCGACGCACAAAATCCATAATTGCCACATCAAATTTATTACCACCAACGCGTACCGAAGTAGAAGTTACCACGCCACCTAAAGAAATGACGGCCATTTCCGCCGTCCCTCCCCCGATATCGACAATCATATGTCCAGCCGCGCTACCAATAGGAATATCCGCTCCGACCGCCGCAGCAATCGGCTCTTTGATGATATAAGCCGCTTTAGCTCCGGCAGCAATAGTGGCATCAATAACCGCGCGACGTTCCGTAGAAGTAATACCGGCTGGTACAGCTACCATCACCTCGGGACGAAATAAGCGAATTCCACCTAAAGCTTTATTAATAAAATATCTCAGCATCGCCTCAGTCGTGCGATAGTCAGCAATAACTCCGTCCTTCAAAGGTTTGATAGCAATAATATTATCCGGAGTACGGCCCAACATGTCTTTAGCTTCATTACCCACGGCGAGAATTTTTTTATCAATTGTGGAAATAGCCACGACACTGGGTTCATTAATAACGATGCCTTTTTTAGGTATATGAACTAAAGTATAGGTTGTGCCTAAATCGATACCGATTCGTTTAATGATCATATTAGAAATTAACCGTAAAGTTTTTATCTGTTTGAAAGTCACTCTTCCAACGCACCCGACTGCCCGTTACATATGAGTAAAATATAGCTGGATCATATTTAACTATATTTTGTTTAAACTGCAAATCAAGGGTTAGCTCGTTGGTTTTGTTGCCTGGTTGTTTTTCAATCAAAAGGCTATAAGTGCCTTGTTTGACTTTTGTGAGTAAATTATAGGGCAATTTATACTCAAAAGACAAGCCCCCGATTTTACCTGGTTCAATTTCAATAAAAGCCCCAAAATAAGTGTGTCCTAGCTCTTCGCCCACTATCACCTCCTCTGGAGTGCCAGTATGACCGGCGACGCGAATTAATTCACTCCCTTTGGGCACATAAAGACGAGTAAAAGTACGATAACGAGTAGTTTTCCAACTAAAGTTTCCTTTATTGGCATAATTAATTTGCGCTTTAGCAATTAAGCCGTCACTCGTTTCTTGCAAAGTATAACTCAAGTTTTTATTAACCACACTATCTGTTTTAAAAGCAGCCATGTTAGCATCCACCGCCATCAAGAAATCTCCCTCGGTGTCCTTCACTTCACCTAACCAGCCCTTATCTTTTAGCATGGCATAAATAGTCGGATTAGTGGTGTAAACTAAAACATTTTTTGATTCCAAATTATTACTAATAATATCTAGTAGTCTGGACCAGCGCTGGTTAACGACCGCGAGAATTTTAATTTGTAATTGTTTACTTAATTCTCCAATAACTTCTTTACGATCCCAAGAAGTTATTCCTTGTTGCTTGTAAGTTAATTCTGTGGCTTCTTGCAAGAGAGCGATAAAATTATCTTGATTGTAAGTTTGTCCGCGCGCCGTCAGTGGCCCGGTTAATTCCATTAAATCAACAATAGCTTTAGGAGTTAAACCAATGACATAGTCAAAGTTATTAAGGGGGTCGGGTCTAGTTTGTAGTTTATTTTCTTCCGTGTAGAACCAAGCAATTTTTTGCGCCGCCACCGGCCAGTCAGGCGACCAGTTGGCGTCTCGCAAATACCAATTGTTCATGTTTAAATATTTTTTTAGAGGCGCTGGTGGTTCTAAATGCCAAATATTATTAATGGGCATGTCCAGATGGTAAGTATCATGAGTATCAAGGCGTGTAACAGCTCCATTTTGCGTGGTAGCTAGTCCATAGGTGCCAATAAAACCGCCGGTGGGTCTTAGCTCATCGCTATTTTGTAAAACAAATAAGTAGTTAGCCGATTTAGGATAACCACCAAGAGCCGGTAAAATAGTGGCCATAGCTGAGGCTTTATCGATTTTAATTTGCGCTTCAAATAGTTGCGCAGATAAACCCTCTAAGTCTATTCCTCTACTAATTAAAAGTTCCTGATTTTTTATGGCACTTAAAGCCACGCGTGCTTGTTCTAGATTAGTCTTAGCTTGATTTAAATCAGTTTGACTATCAGCAATTAATTTTATTAAAGCTAATTTTTCTTGAGCCTTCATGGTGGCTATACTGGTCTGGTTTTTGTTCGGTAGTAAGGCAAAAAAATTATTAGCAGTTTTAGAGGCTTGACCTAAGGTTTCGGCAATCAATTGACCAACAGTGAGCAAGTGTTCACTATCAGTAATTTTACTTCTAGTAAAAGGTAAATAGCTAAGTGGACTCCATTTAAATTTTTGTAATTCTTTTCTGGCCGAAGCAAAATTATTTTGAGCTTGAGCTGTCGTTTTAGTTAACTCAGACCAATTACCAATACCAAGAAGATAGACAGATTTTTCCAATTGACCTTTGCCAGCCAAAGATTGCCAATAAATATTTTTTAAACTTGGTAATAAAAACAAAATATTGATAATTAAAATAGTCAGTAGGCCAGCGAGACCCCAGACGATATAAGACAAAAACAAAAATAGACGATCGCGCTTGCGACGTCGATGCCAGCTTAAGTGATCTATTACTTCCTCTTTAAGCTCCTCAGCATAAAGACCAAGCAAATTTAAGCTGCTTTTTTTTCTAAATCCAAACATAATTAAAGTATATCAAAAAATAACCTTTTCTCCAATTAAAATTTTATTCGTTGCGAAGCGCTTCAATAGGATCAAGTCGCGCGGCTTGGCGCGCCGGATAAAGTCCAAAAAGCACCCCAAAAACTAAAGAAAATAAACCCGCTACCACATAAGCTCTAAGAGGAATAATAAATTGCCACTCTAAACCGAAACTTGTGGCCACCAGAGAAATTAAAAACGATAAGCCAATACCTAGCCCCACCCCCACAATACCTCCTAAAGTGGTGATCATAACTGATTCTACTAAAAATTGTGACATGACATCATAAAAAGTGGCGCCAACTGCTTTACGCAGACCAATTTCCGCCGTGCGCTCGGAAACTATAACATACATAATATTCATCACGCCGACTCCGCCGACTATCAATGAGATAGCTACAATGCCCAAGAGTAATAAAGTGATGGCGCCGGTAATGGTTTTAAGCGTATCCATGGATTCAATCATAGTGACTACGCGAAAATCATCTTTATCAGGATTAGTGATACCGTGTCGCTCGCGAAGAATATAACGAGCTTCTTCGGCTGTATCTAGGGCCAAATCTACATTATTAAGCTGGTGCACCATATACATAATATGGTTAATCCCCATAATTTTTTTCTGTACGGTACGAATAGGAACATAAACGTAATCGTCGAAATCTAAAAACATGACGGTGCCTCGCTCTTTCATAACACCGATAACAGTAAATTTTTCTTTGCGAATAGTAATGCTTTTGCCAATTGGATCTTGATCGCCGAAAAGTTTGGCTTTCATTTTAGAGCCAATAATCGCCACAGACGCCAATGAGCGATCTTCACTGTCCGTAAACCATCGTCCAGAATCTATTTGGCTTTTATCAATATTAATATAATCGGCCGAAGTACCGAAAAGAAAAGCTTTGCGAGTCTCATTGGTATAAGTAACAATCTCTTGCCCCATAATAGCGCCGTAGCCAGCTTTAACATTTTTGCTGTTACGAGTGACAGCCTCCATGTCGTCAAGAGTTAGAGTAGTAATTTGTACGCCAGTAGCTAAAGCGCCAGCCGATTCGGTTTCTCCGGCCTGCCCTTTTTTATCAGAAGGCACCTTAATTTCCGTTTCAATAATATCAGTACCAAAAGACTCTACTTGTTTAAAAACCAAACCGGAAATCCCCTCACCGGCAGAATAAACGACAATAACCGCGGCAATACCCACCATAATTCCCAACACAGTTAAAAAAGTCCTAGCCTTGTTGGCGAGCATGACTTTAATAGAGCTTTTAAAAAAATCAAATAGATGCATATTATTCGTATCTAAGCGCTTCAATAGGATTTAATTTTCCAGCTTTAAAAGCCGGATATAGACCAAAACCGACGCCGATAGCAATAGAAATAGTAACTGATAAAACAATAGAAAACCAAGAAAAGTGAAAGCCCCAATCATAACCCAGGCCATTAGCTACAATAGCAATAACAAAAGAGGCTAGTTCGCCAATAATAATACCAACCAAACCGCCAGACAAAGTAATAACTGACGACTCTACTAAAAATTGTAGTCTAATATCTTCATTGTTGGCGCCCACGGCTTTGCGTAAACCAATTTCTCTGGTGCGTTGACTAACGCGAATTAACATAATATTCATAATACCAATACCACCTACCAAAAGAGATAAAGCCGCCATAGCCGCTAAGAAATATTTTAAGGCATTTGTGATGGTGGTAATCATGTCCAGAGCTTGCGCCGCGCTCCTTACCGTGAAATCATCATTAGCTCCACTGGAATCAGTAATACCGTGACGTTCACGCAGAGTTTGTTCAATATTGGCTACTGCTTCGGGTACGTTAGCTTCTTCATCAACCATGGCGCGCATCATACTAATATGATCGATGCCTAAAATTATTTTTTGCATGGTTTTAATTGGCACATAAACTTGGTCATCATAACTTTGAAAACCAACTGTACCTTTAGCTTTCATCACGCCAATAACTTCAAAGGGTTGATTTTTTATTTTAATATTTCTGCCTACTGGATCATTATCACCAAACAAATCCTTAGCCACAGTCGCCCCTAAGGTAGCTACTTTAGCAACACTTTTATCCTCGCTATCTGAAAAAAATCTCCCTAACGCTACTTCGCCTTTTTCCACCAACAAATAACCAGTATTAGTACCGTTAACGGTGGCAGTAATTTGATTGCCTTGATAGCTGACGGTTTCCGAACCCTTAGCATAAGCGACAATTTCTACAACATGAGGCGCGTTACGAGGGTCTTTAACAGCTAAGGCATCTTCGTAAGTTAGAGTGGTAATAACTATGCCAAAAACGCTGGCCGGGGGTCCTTTTTCTTCAGATTTTCCGGGTAAAACACCCACCAAAGTGGAGCCAAAGGTCTTAACTTGAGATAAAATAAGGTTTTGTGCCCCATCGCCAATAGCAATAATGGTAATAACCGAGCTAACGCCAATAATAATACCTAGAGCCGTAATAAGACTTCTAATCTTGTTTTGAGCCAGATTTTTAAGGGAATTCATAATTAATTCCCTAATATAGAGGTAATGTCTTGACATTTTAAGATAAAAGTGATATAATAATAAAAACTTAAAATTGTTACTTTACAAACCAACATTGCCTAAGGAGGGCAAAAATAATGAAGGAAATATTTGAATTACCTAAAACAGGTTTAGCAGCCACTGTAAACAGCACAAATTATCTGTTTATTAACATTCAATTGCCATCCATGCCAGAAGAAAAAAATATGCTTTTGGGCATCAAAGTCAGTGAATGCTCCATTACCCAACGTGATCTTCTATGTCTACGAGACATCGAAAAACAATCAAAAAATGGGGTTTTCCAAACCACAGAGATAAAAAATAGTTCCGGCAGTCTCTCTGTAACCATGCTTGAATCAGAAATGAACAAAAGTGGCAAAAAAATAGCTGTGGCTAAAATCTGCCAGTCGCACAACGAACCCGAGTCCTTTGAACTATCACAAGACGATGCTATGTATCTCTTTGATACTTTAATTGCTATTTTAGCAAAAATCTAACAATTCCTTAAAACTTAATAAGCTGTCCAAAAAAATTTGGACGGCTTTTTTATTACTTCAACATATCTTCGCCGTGAGCCACCCGACGATGTTGGACCTTATAATCATCTTCAATAACCCCATCTTTTATTTTAATAATACGTTTGGCGTGTTCCGAGGTATAGGTTTCGTGAGTGACTAAAATAATAGTGTTGCCTTCTTCGTTGAGGTCTTGTAATAATCTCATAATTTGAATACCTGATTTAGAATCAAGATTACCCGTTGGCTCATCGGCAAAAATAATCGACGGTTCGTTAACTAAAGCGCGAGCGATAGCGACGCGTTGTTTTTCGCCGCCGGAAATTTGATTAGTAAAAAATTCTAAACGATGTCCCAGTCCAACGCTCTCTAAAACTTCTGTAGCGCGTTTATGAACATTTAACGTACGGTCATGGCGATAAATCATAGGCAACTTAACATTATCAAGCACAGTGGTACGAGGCAATAAATTAAAGGCCTGAAAAACAAAACCAATTTCTTCGTTGCGTAATTTGGCTAATTGATTGTCATCCAGATTGGTGACATTGTGGCCGTTAAATTTGTAAGTACCACTACTTGGACGATCCAAAAAACCCAAGATATGCATCAGGGTTGATTTGCCGGAGCCAGATGGTCCCATAATAGAAATAAAGTCTCCTTTGTCCACTTCAAAAGACAGTCCATGTAAAACTTTTGTCACCACTTCTTCGTTGTGGAATTCTTTTTTTAAATCCTTGAGCTCAATTAACATAAACTAGTTTTTTTATTTTATCCCGGCGGAGGCCGGGATCCAGATTGGGAAATTTTTTTCACTATCCAAAGAAAACAAAACCTGGATTCCTGCCTACGCGGGAATGACAGAAAAGGGCATTTTTATTTCTTGGCCGTATCTTTAGTAAAAGTAATAATATTGTCTCCTTCATTAACCCCAGAAATAACCTCGACTAAGCCACCATCACCACTTAAACCTAGCTTAACCAAACTTTCTAAAACTTGGGTGCCGTTGAGAATTCGGACATATTTATTACCATCTTTATCTAAAACCGCTCTCATTGGTATCATTAAAACGTTATCGCGAATAGCGGTAGAGATTTCAGCGGTAGCAGTCATACCTGGTTTAATGGGGTGAAGCTCGTCAGGTGAGAAATCAATTTTAACTTTATAGTAAGTAACACCTTGAATTAAAGTTTCGGCTGGTTCAATAAACATAACGCGTCCCTCAAATTTTACCGAATCGCCATAGGCGTCGAGAGTTACAACGGCTGGATCGCTAAGCTTAACCTTGGAAATATCGGTCTCTGAAACATCAATTTCAATTTCGTAGTTATTTTCAGCAATCATGACGATGACTGGTTTAGCGCCAGTACTTTGCTCCCCTACTTTATAATTAACTTGAGTAATGACGCCAGCGATAGGCGCTTTAATGGTGTCATTAGCTACTTGATTACTAATTAAGTCTAAAGACGCTTGAGCTTGTTGCACCTGGGCTCGCGCTAAAGAAATATCTTCAACTCGAGATTTAGCTGTAATTTGTCGAAGTTGAGCTTGCACGGTATTAACTCGAGATTGAGCTGCAGCCACTAATTTGTTTTTATTAGTTTTGGCAGTGTCTAAAGCATTCTTGGCATCAACTATGGCATTGGCTAAAGCCACTGTGGCATCATCTAGTGATTGTTTACTGGTTTGCAAAGAACCAATGGCCGTGGAAATAGTTGTGGATTGTCCGGAGATAGTAGCTTTGTGCGTATCTAGGGTAGTTTGGGAGAAATCACTAGCAGTAATACTATATTCCAAAGCGTTAAAACAGTAATTTAAATCTTTAAAGACTAAATTTAAGGCGCTAATAGTGGAATTATAATAATTGGTAAGTCCGGCTTTGTCGTTTGAATCAATTGGTTGTTTAGTTTGAGCCAAGTCAAGTGCGGTCGCAGCCGTAGCGTAGGTATTTTTAGTATCAACTAAGTATTTTTCGTTTCTAATACTTAAATAATATTTAATATCACTGTCATCAGTGATTCTTTTAATAGCATCAAGCGCCGCCACTCCTAAAATTATTTTATTATCTAAAGAAGTTAATAAAGCATCAGTTTTATTTTCTACTGATTGGCGATAAGAGGATTTAGTCGTAGCGTTTTGGTCGGTTAAATTATTGTAAGTGGTTTGCGCTTGATCAACCGCCTCGGTGGTGCTTTGAGTGGTTTTATCTAAATCATCTAAAGCGGCTTGATAATTAGCTTCGGCTAAAGCAATATCTTCGCGAGAGGCCCCAGCGATTAATTTATCTAGCTTGGCCTGCATCACTATTAAGTCGGCACTAGCCTGTCTGGATTTAATTGACAGGTCAGTTGTATTTAGTTTAGCTAAAACATCGTCTTGCAAAACTTTCGCACCAACAACGGCTGGAATTACAGCAATTTTACCGGGATTTAAAAAGTTTAACTCTAATTCACTAATTGGTTTAATCGTGCCGGTTTCCGAGACAGTTTGTTTTAGTTGACCGCGTTCAGCCTTAACCGTGGTGTATTCAATAGTACTTTTTTTATTAAAAACAAATTGCCAAACCAAGCCAGCTACCAATAAAATAGCTAAAATCGTAAAAATAAATCTTTTTCTAATTCTTTTGCCGAATATTTTCATATATTAAATAATTTACGATAGCTAAATAGACAGCTAGTGGCTGTTATCTATATAATATCACAAAATAATCTTTATTAAAAGCCTAAATACTGTATTTCTTCTTCTAATACTAAGTTATATTTATCTTTAGCCTCTTGTTTAACTAGGTTAATTAAAGCTAAAACATCACTAGCTTTGGCGTTATTAGCATTAACTATAAAATTAGCGTGTAATTCACTAATTTTAGCTCCACCCATTTCTTTGCCCCTTAAGGCTAATTTGTCTATAACCAAACCACATCCTAATTTTCCTCCTTTAATATTGCCTGTTAAGGATAATTTATCAGCCAAATCTTCGGCACTTAAAAGATTTTTAAAAACACAACCGGCGCTGGGTTCTTTTGGCTGTCCGGTTAAGCGTTTGGTTAAAATATCTTCCATGGTTGCTAAAATTTTGTCTACTTCACTTGGAGTTAATTGTAATTTAACTTGCCAGATTATTTTATTGGTATCAGCTTTAAAAATACTGGCCCGGTAAGAAAAACCACACCCATCTTTACTTAAAGTTTTAAATTCTTTAGTAACAGTGTCAAAATATTCTATGGCTAAAAGATTATTAGCCAGTTCTCCTCCAAAAGCTCCAGCATTGCCTCGTACTGCTCCACCAATCGTCCCGGGTATGCCTGTAGCCCATTCTAAACCTGATAAACCACCATCAGCCGACCACGCTAAGACTTCACTTAATTTAGCGCCAGCCCCAGCAGTCACTATCTCACCTTCTATCTTAATGTCTTGATAATTTATTTTTATAACTAAGCCAGTGAAACCATCATCGTTTATCAATAAATTACTACCTCCTCCTAAAATAAAATATGGTACCTGGTTGGTTTCAGCAAAAATTAAAGCTTCTTGTAATTCTTCTTTATTGTCCACTAAAACAAAAAATTTGGCGTTGCCACCAATTTGCCAAGTAGTAAAAGGGGCTAATTTAACCTCTTTGGTAATTTTATCTTCAATCATGCAATTAATTTTTCACCAATGCGAAAGACATCACTGGCGCCCATTAAAATTACTAATTCATCACCTTTTATATGTTCTTTTAGATAAATTTCAGCTAAGTCCGCAGTGGCCTGGTAATTAATATTTAAGCTTGGTTGAGCTATTTTTATTTGAGCAATTAAATCTTCAGAGCTGACATTGCCATGAGTTTCACGGGCGCTGGCATAAATAGATAATATAACCAGTTCATCAACACCTTCCCAACTCTTAGCAAAATCCTGCATCAAAGCTTCGGTGCGACTGAAAGTATGAGGAGAAAAAACCACAATAATTTTCTTGTCCCCATATTGTTGACGTGCGGCGACAATAGTAGCTTTAATTTCGGTTGGATGGTGTGCGTAATCGTCGTAAATTAAAGCACCCTTGTATTCACCTAGTTTTTCCCAACGTCTAGAGGTACCAATAAACTTAGCCACAGCATTTCTGACAGCTAATAAATCCGCGCCTAATTCTAAATTAGTAGCGATAACCGCTAAAGCATTAGAAATATTATGAACGCCGAGCAAACCGATATTAAATTCACCCAAATCCTCTCCCTCCATAAAAACCTTAAAGTATTGTCGGCCATGATGATAAACAATGTCTTTGGCTTGATAATTTGCCTCACTGTTTATGCCGTAGCTTACCACTCGACCCTGGGTTTCGGTGCTAATTTTTTTAACCGCTTCATCATCGAAATTCGCCACCAAGATTCCTTTGGCTGACAATTTCTTTACAAAATCTATAAAGGCTTGTTTATAACTATCCGGAGTTGGGTAAAAATCAGGGTGATCGTAGTCAATATTATTTAATAAAATTATTTTAGGATTTAAGAGAGCTAATTTATTTTGATATTCGTCAGCCTCGGCTACTAAAATATTTGATTTGCCAAAAAGTCCGGCGCCGTTAAACTGTGGTACTCGCGCGCCAACCAAAACACTTGGAGATAAATCAGCCTCGTTTAAAACAAAACCTAACCAAGCGGTTGTTGTAGTCTTGCCATGTGAACCGGACACGGCAATTCCTTGCGTTTGATTAAAGACATCAGCTAGAGCCTCGGCATAAACCAATACTTTCTTATTACTGGCCTTAGCGCTAGCCACCTCAACATTTGTTTCATTATAAGCAGAGGAATAAATAATTACCTGAGCCTCAGTGTCAATATTTTCTGTTTTAAAGCCAACTTTAACCTCAGCGCCAATACTTTTAAGAACTTCGTCCGTCATAAAAACATCAGTCGTGTCACTGCCAGAAATTTTAATGCCTAAGTTAGACAAATACTGCGCCAACATGGTCATGCCGACACCTTTAATGCCTATAAAATAAACCTTGTTTATACTGGACCAATTCATGAAATTAATTTATTAATTACTTCAACTATTTCTTGTTGGCTATCTATTTTTAAAGTCTTGGCTAGGTTTTGTCCTAAACTTTTCATTTTAACCTCGTCGGCTAAAAGATTTTTAATTTGTCGATAAAGCTCTAAGGATGATAATCTTTTTTGGCTTAAAACTATGGCTGAATTAGTTTCCGCTAGAACGCGAGCATTATTTTCTTGATGGGAATTTGGCATAGGGATAAGAATTGCTGGCTTAGCCAGATAGGCCAGCTCGGCCAACGTGCCCATACCGGCGCGACTAACGACCAGATCGGCAATTTTATAAACTTGCGCCATTTGAGCCTGATTTAAAAAAGGAATTTGATGATAACGAGAATTATTAGTAACAGTTAAAAATTTCCCTTTACCGGTTAAATGAATAATTTGGCAAACTTGAGTTAGGTTATAGAGATTGTCAGTAACTAGACGATTTAAATCATGAGCTCCGGTGCCACCACCTAAAACTAAGATTACTGGTTCGTCGCTTTCTAATTTAAAATCTTTTCTGATAGTTTCCAAGTTGCTAGTTTCGCTTAAAAGCTTAGTGCGTACCGGCAAACCCACCCACTTGGCTTTGTCTGGATAATCTTTGGTGGATTTGGCAAAACTAACGGTAACTTGTTTAGCTAGTCGCGCCATTATTTTATTAGCAAGACCGGCTTGATAGTCTAGTTGATGAACTAAAATAGGAACTCTTTTTAACCAACAAGCAATGGCTACGGGCACACTCACAAAACTACCAGCAGTAATTAATAAGTTAGGTTGTTCGGTTTTGATAATTTTAAAACTTTGCCAAATGCCAAGGAGAATTAACCAAGGACTTAAGACGTTGTCCCATGACCAATAACGTTTTAATTTTCCACTACTAATTTCATAGATTGGTAGTCCGGCTTCGATGACAACATTTTTTTCAATGCCATTTTTGGAGCCCACCCAGAAAAACTTTGCTTCATCCTTAAGATAGTCGTGTATGGCTAAAAGCGGGATAACAGACCCTAAAGTTCCGCCACCTGTCAATAAAATTTTATTTTTTGGCTTACTTTCCATAAATTTTACTTAAACAGTTTTAAGTTTTTACTCGTCGGCTTATATTAACTAAAATACCCAAACTTGCCAAGACGGCAATAATAGCTGTCCCGCCATAGCTAACCAGAGGCAAAGGTACCCCAGTCATGGGTATAAAATTAATAGCTCCACCGATATTAACAATGGTTTGCACCATCAGCCAAGTGACAATGCCGATAGCTAGATTTTTGCCAAAAGGTTCGCCGATAGTTTTGGCAATAGTTTGTCCACGAGTAAAAATAAAGACGTACAAGAAAATTAAAAGTCCTGAAAAAACAAAACCAACTTCTTCGGCAATGACAGAAAAAATAAAATCATTCTGCACTTCAGGTAAGTATAGAAATTTTTGTCGACTATTACCTAGTCCTCGACCAATCACTCCGCCAGAGCCTACAGCAATTAAAGATTGATTAATTTGATAGCATTTATCACCAGCACTAAACTGTGGGTTAAGAAAACACCTAAATCTGTCTCGCTGGTATTCTTTGACAGCCAAAAATAAAGATAAGGCTAAGGCGCAGAAAACAATAAAAGCACCAATTTTTTTTATAGAGCCACCGTTAATAAAATATAACGCGAGAGCGATGGCGGTAATAATAATTAAAGTTCCTAAGTCCGGTTGCAAGGCCATGAGCATAGCAATCAAACCATAAGACATGGCAAAAGCTTTGGTTTTAGTTTTCGCTCCACCCTCAGTAGCAAATAAGGCTGATAAATAAATTAAAAATCCCAGCTTAACAAATTCTGAAGGTTGCAGAGAAAAACCAAAAATATTTATCCAACTATGCGCGCGGGCGCCACTGGCTAGACCCGGAATAAAAACTAAAAGCAACATTAATAAAGAAGCGACAAAAATAGGCAAAGCTAGAGCTTGTAAACGACGATAATCAAAACGAGTTAATAGCCAAAACAAAAACCCACCAATTAGTAAATGGATTGCTTGATGTTTAAAAAAATAATAACCATCCTTGTAGGTTTGATAAGCGGCAATTGATGAAGTACTGGTTAACATAATTAAGCCAAATGTTGCCAGTAACATAATAGCTAAAACCAGCCAATGATCACTCTGTTTGGCCTTGCTATGATCGGCTTTCCAGATCATATTAATTTATCTAATAAAAATAGAGATAGACCCAGGACGGCGCTTACACCACCAATCACCCAGAAACGCATGACGATTTTAGCCTCACTCCAACCAATAGCTTCAAAATGATGATGAATTGGCGCTGATAAAAAAACTTTTTTACCGTGACGAAATTTTTTGGAAATAAGTTGAATAATAACAGAAGCAGACTCTATGACAAAAATTAAACCGATAACCGGCAAAAGCATGGCGGTATTTGTCAGCATAGCAATGACGCCCAAAGTAATACCTAGACTCATAGCGCCAGTATCCCCCATATAAAAACGAGCTGGAGTAATATTAAACCACAAGAAAGCCAGTAGGGCTCCAACAATAACGGCACAAAAGACAGCTAAGTCGTATTTACCCATAGCAAAACAAATGACCGCATAAGCAGAAAAGCTAGTTAAGAGAGTACCACCAGCTAAGCCATCTAAACCATCGGTTTCGTTAACTGAAAAAGCGGTAGCGACAATTACAAAGACAAAGACAAGAATATACCAAGGGCCAAGATTAAAGCCACCTAAAAAAGGGATATGAAACTGTGTCCACTCTAACTTAAAATAAAACCATAAAGCCCCAATTAAAGCGATGAGAGTGTAAATTAGCAAGCGATGTCTGATTTTTAAGCCACCACCCCCAAAAACTCCTTTACCGCGTACATCTAACCAGTCATCTATTAAGCCAACTAAGGCACTAGCCACGAGTACTCCAAGTGGCAATAAAGTTTCGGTGCGACTTAAAAAATTAAGTTTACCCAAAAAACCACCCGGCCAAAGCTTAGTCATGTAGAAAAAAACTAAAGCTAAAATTAAGGTGCTGGCCCAAATTAAAACTCCGCCCATAGTCGGAGTACCGCTTTTTTTGGCGTGTAATTTGGAAAAAATTGGAGTTAAACCGCCATTTCTTATTTGTTTGCCTAATTTATATTTATATAAAATATTAGTTAGAAGTGGTGTCCAACTAATAGTAAAGATAAAAGCTAGGGTTCCTAAAAATAAAATTTTAATTAAATAGAATTCCATCATACACAATTAGTTAAAAGTTTATAAAGTTAAAAGTTAGAAAGTTTCCTGTAATGGTGAATTCCTCTGCTATTTACTATTTGTTAATTTTATTTTAATTACCAATTACAAAAAATTAATTAAAATAACTTCACATAATTAATAAGGTAAATTGAATAGAGGGCTAATCCAAAAATAAGATTAATAAAAATACTTGAACCCAATAACAAGTTAAGTAAAAATTTTTCTCGTTTATAAAACCATATCGAGATAATACTGTTGGCTAAAAATAAAACTAAAGCCCAAGCAGGGAGCCAATAAAGTTCAGTTGGTGCGCCCAAAGAGTCTACTCCGAAAATAATATTATAATGCAAGATAGCTAATTCTTGTGGCAGTTTTCTAATCATCAGCCAAGTAAAAGTCCACAATCCAGCATTTAATAATAAGGTGGCTATCCAAAAAGCTCTAATTGTTGTGATACTAAAATAATCAGACACGGTTTTAGTGAATCCTTGGCTTTTAAATAAAAATTTTCCCAAAAATTTGTGGCTAAGGTTAAATAACATATAAAGTCATTAATTGTCTTGTAACACTCAATATCTTAGCACATCTTTGCCTCTTAGTCATTAGGGTCAAAATATGCTAATATATAGTCAGATAATTTTAAAATATGGTGAAGACACCAAACAATTCAAATAAACCAGTAATTATTAAAGCTGTCAACCGCATACTCCATCAGGCTATCGCTGATGAAGCGAGCGCCCTGCATTGTGACTTTAATCGTGACGATGGCCTGAATATTATAGTTATACAACATGGTCAAGCAAAAGAGGTGGCTAATTTCTCCGGAATTCAAGCTCGTGACATGATTAATTATCTAGCCCAACTGATTAAGTGGACGATTGGTCCCATTTACGAATCTAAGACAATTTCTCTAACCACTGATTTAGGGAAAATAAATCTAGAGGCGCAAGGGTTAGCAACTAAAAACGGAACTAAAATTATTTTAAATTTTAAACCTAAAGGAAATGAGTTAATTCCACTTGATTCTCTGGGCTTAAATAATGAACATTTTAATTTATTAAAACCCGCCATTACCTTTACTGGTTTAGTAATTATTACGGGTCCAAGTGGAGCAGGTAAAACTACCACGGCTCACGCCATTCTTTCAGCTCTTAATGCTAATCGCGCCAATGTTTATGCTGTGGAAAACTATAACCAACAAACCTTACCATTAATTAATCAATTATCCCGCCCCAAGGGTTTAAGCTGGGCGATGTTATTTAGAAATTTAGAAAAACAAGATGCGGATATTATTTATTTGGATTTAAATGGTTCTTTGCCCGAGGCTCATGATTTATATCTTTTGTCTACCAGAAGACTGGTTATTATTAGCCTAGAAGCAAATTCTATTGCCGAGTGTTTATCTAAATTGAATTTAGGTGTCGGCGCTAATAAAATTAATTTAATTATTAATCAAGCCTTAATTCGTCAATCTTGTCCAAAATGCGGTTTTAGTTATCAACTTGATCAGCCTACTTATGATGAATTAATTAAAGACTTCGGTATGTTAGACCAAGATTTAATTGGCTTAGATCTTTATCACAATACTGGTTGCGTGGCTTGTCATCATAGCGGAAGTTTAGGGCATATCGGTTTATTCGAAATGCTTATACCCAGTCCTGATCTAAAAAAATTGTTAGTTAGCGGTGTCAGTAGTAAAGCAGAGCTTAAAATAAAGGAAGAAGTAAACTTAAGTTTATTGGAGGATGGTTTCGTTAAAGCTTTGCAAGGACTAGTGACAGTGGAAGAATTAAAGAAAATTATTTAAAAACTCGCACACCTTCAAAAAAAGCCACCTTTGCGGGTGGCTTTAATAATTAAATCAAGAATCCTTACTTTTAAAAAACCTTTCAATATCAAACAATTCTTCAATAATCCAAACCTTATTAGTATCATTCATTCTACAATTATTAAGAATCTTATAAATATCGTTTAATTTTTTTTCGGCTCTTGATAGTCTGACAAAAATTTTAACTTTAGCGAGAAGAGTTTTTTCTTCTATTGGTTTTGTTAAGTAATCATCGACTCCCATACTAATGGCTTCCACAGAGTCCTTACAGTAATTAGCGGGAATTATTAATATTAGTGGAATTTTGTGATGATAAAAAAGTCTAAATTTTTTTATTAACTCCTTCTCATCCATTTTTAGAATATCCCCATCTGCTCTTACTCTACCAATTATTACACAATCAATCTCTTTGTTGCTTGCCTTAATCTGAGCTACTTTTTCAAGACAATCAGCGCCAGAATATGCTTCTATTACTTCATGACCGGCATTATCAAGATACCGACGTAAAGGTTTAATATCGGCCATGTTATTATCAGCCAAAACAATAAAACCTTTTTTCATTACTTTCTCCGAATAAGTTATAAAATAAAAATCTAGAAAATTGTTACAACAACATAGCCACACTAATGCCGGGGTATCGTTCGCGATGAACTCGAGAATCCTCCACAAACCAACCCTTACTGCCACCAATCAAATCAAGACAAAAATAATCGCCGTCATTGTTGGGGTGCTCCGACGAAACAGGAATGACAATCGTTAAACTATCAGAACCTATAAGCTTATTTAAGTCACGATCTTCACTCTTTAACATAGAATCTATAACAGCAAAGATTGTTTTGACATTTTGACCGTTAAGAGCTCCGATCAATTCTTTATTACTAGCCCTTTTTCTAGTAGTAACGATTTTTATTGTAGCCGGTTCAAAAAAGGTCAGCTCCTTAAAATAGCGGTCTTTAGCACAGTCAGTAACATTAGCATAGGCAAATTTTTTTCCAGAAACAACATCTTCAAAAGAAAATGAATAGGGAATAGTTACTGATTTCTCCAATAGCACCTGATCAAATAAATCTGGTTTAATAATATTATTACCCATCATCGTTTCCTTTCTTTTTATTAATTTATAAATGAACTATCTTTTGTATTAAACAAAATAATATCACGTTTTAGCATTTTTGTCAAACATATAAAGACAATTAGTCATCCGCATACCAAGAACAAATAAAAAAGGCGCCAATGAGACGACCTTTTTAAATTATAGATTCTTGTTTGTTTTAGTAGGCTGGAGCCATATCGCGAAATTTTTTCACAATTCCTGGGAGGTGTTTCATTAATTCATCAACATCATCCTTGGTGTTGTATTTACCTAAAGTAAAACGAATCGCACCGTGAGTGTCCTCTGTTCTAATACCCATAGCTAGCAAAACTCTAGAGGCTTTGAGGGTGTGAGAAGCGCAGGCTGAGCCGGTAGAGACAGCCACACCCGCTTCCATATCAAGCGCTAATAAAATTGACTCTCCTTCCGCACCCAAAAAAGAAAAATGCGCATGAGATGGGGTGGCGTTAGGAATATCGGTATTACAAACGACTTGAGGAATCTCTTTAGTAATTCTTTCTGCTAAATAATTACGTAATTCACTAACATGTTCATTGTTGGCTTCACGATTAGCTACAGCCAAAGTTACAGCTTCACCCATACCGACAATACCAGGAACATTTAAGGTGCCGGAACGAAAATTACGTTCTTGATGTCCACCTTTCAAAATAGCTACCACAGGAGTGCCTTCTTTAATAATTAAAGCACCGACACCCTTGGGACCATAAATTTTATGCGCCGAAAGAGATAACATATCTACGTGCAGAGCTTTAATATTGCAATCTAAAAAATTAACCGCTTGGGTAGCATCGGTATGAAAATAAATCGGAGTTGGTTTGATGCCACGATCAGCCACGCGGATTTTTTCCCACTCCGCCAAGCGCTTCTCGTTTATTTTTTTAATAATTTTTCCTACTTCTTTAATGGGTTGGATAGCTCCGACTTCGCTATTAGCATACATCACACTAACTAAAACCGTTTTATCAGTAATTGAGGCTTCCAGTTCAGCTAAATCAATCACGCCGTTGGGTTTAACTCCAAGATAAGTGACTTCAGCCAGTTTGGTTCGCATTAATTCACGACAAGGTTCAATAATGGCATCATGTTCTATAATAGTGGTAATAACATGCATGTCATTGTGACCTTGAGTCGCTAAAGCTTTTAGCAAACCGTTAATAGCTAGGTTATTGGCCTCAGTGGCGCCGGAAGTAAAAATAATTTCTTGAGGTTCACAGTTAAAAGCGCTGGCACAAGCACGACGTGCATTATCTACGGCCGAAGCGGCACTTTGCCCAAAATTATGCATAGATGAAGCATTACCAAAGTTATCTGAAAAATAAGGCAACATTTTGTCTAAAACTTTGGCATCAACTGGAGTGGTAGCGCTGTGGTCAAAATAAATTTTTTTCATAAGTTTATTGTCATCGCGAGCGCAACGAAGTGGAGCGTGGCGATCTCGTATTCATAAGATTGCCACGTCGATGAGTACATCTCCTCGCAATGACAACTGTTTTTAGGGTATTTAAAATTTAAACGGCTTCTACTGCCTTAATTTCTTTAATGTCTTCCATAAGTTGGGTTTCGATGCTTCCTTTAAGAGTGTAGGCCGCCATGGGACAGCCGGAACACATGCCGACCATATTGACTTTCACCACGCCGGTGGCTTCGTCAAAATCCACCAATTCCACATCCCCGCCGTCCATTTGCAGGCTGGGACGGATTTTGTTTAAAGATTCTTCAATTTTAGTTTTGATATTCATATTGTTGACAAAAAATTATTATTTGTTAATCTTTTGATATCCAGTTCACAGCATCAGGTCAAAAATGTTGTGTGGGATACCAGAAATTATTAAAAGTAACCTGAAAATCCGCGCATTGCCGGAAGTAATGCAAAAAAAACAATTTTTGAGAAACTCTTACTAGGAAACTCTTAAGCAACTAGCCAGAATGTTGCCCTATATTGGTGAGCAATGAGGTATAAGGGCAAGTACGGTAAGAATTACTTGAAAACGTCTGGGGCAACTAAATGTTGCCCTTTTTTTTATTTTCCTCGATATTTACTAATCGCCTGGTGGAGAGCGTCCACGCCGAGCATCGAACAATGAACTTTAACCGCCGGTAAACCACCTAAGTAATCAACAACACTATTTTTATCCATAGCCAGGGCTTCATCTAAGGTTTTACCTTTAGCCATTTCAGTTAAAGCTGAAGAGACGGAAATAGCCGCCGCGCAACCCAAAGTTTCAAATTTAATATCATCAATGACATTGTCTTTGATTTTTAAATAAATTTTCATAATATCTCCGCAAACTGGATTACCTTCTTGACCGACGGCATCGGCGTCCTCAATCACGCCTTGGTTGCGGGGATTTTTAAAATGGTCTAAAACTTTTTCGCTATACATACAATTTAGTTAAAAGTTATAAAGTTGAAAGTTCATAAAGTAAATTCTCATTTCTGGATGTTACTTTATAAACTTTACCCGCCTGCCAACGCCTTGAGCGTAAGCAATTGGCGGGCAGGCGAACTTTATAGACTTTATGAACTTGTTTATTAAAAACTTAAAACGATATTATTTTTATTAACTATTTTATTAGCTCAGAAAGTTTAATCTTCGCTAATGTTTGTTTAATTGATTGATTAACTTTAGTCATGACTAAATTTACTCCACAAGAGCAGTTGACCTGACAATAAATTTTTCCATTTTTAGTGGAGCAATGAAAAGCTTTCATCTGTTCGCCAATAGCTTCGGTCACCATGAGTACGGAAATTTGGGTTGGCTTTTTAGTTAATTGATAACCACCATGTGCTCCTTGAACACTTTTAACTAAGCCAGCCTTTTTTAAATCAGAAAAAATTGCTTCCAAATATTTGGCAGATAATTTCTCTTGTTTGGCAATCATGGTCAACGACAAACTGTCTCCGTTTTCTTTGGCCAAGCACAACAAGGCGCGCAAGGCGTAAGTGGTTCTGGTGGAAAATTTCATATCCTACTAATTTACTATGATATAAGTATTATATAGATTAATAATAAAGTTGTCAACCACCTTACCAAAATCCTGTAAAATAAAAAACAGATCAAAATTGGTCTGTTTTTCTAATAATTTGACTTCTCAAGGTGCTTTAAGCTTTTTGTTCAACTGCTCGTTGCTTCTTCTTGCTGGTTTCCGTCTTTTAAGCACAACAATACAACCGAAACTATAATAACAACTATCAACACCACTCCCAATACAGGTGGCCAAAAAACTCCTACGAAAAGTGAAATCGATGGTTTTATTAGTAATCTCAGAAATGTTTTCCTGGGCTGTTTCTTTCTAAAGTCTCGCATAAAGAAATAATCCGAGAAGAAAAGAACCAAAGATATAAGCACAAATATACCTGCCACCAACCAATACCACCACCCATGAGTCGCCCACTCAAGCCAAGTAGCCGGGTAAAAACATGGCCACACCACGGAAAGCGCGGAAATCAAAGACTGCAACATATTGTCCTCCACAAAAATTAAAAGAACTGAAATTTATTGTTTTCAGTCTTTTTAACACGTAATTATTCGTCTGTCAATATTGCTTTTAGCTTTCGGCTAGGGCAAAATGAAGGCATGAGCGAGTCTATTCAAGCTAAACTATCCCCCCAAAATCTAGAGGCCGAACAAACCATTCTCGGCTCTCTTTTAATTGACAAAAACACTATCATTAAGGTGGCGGATATTGTCTCACCCGAGGATTTTTATAAAGACGCGCATGGGATTATTTTTGAAGCTATGTTGGATCTCTATGCTAAGCATGAGCCAATTGATATTTTAAGTTTAACTGGCAAGCTGGAAGAGAGAGATAAATTAACTATGGTGGGCGGACGCTCTTATTTAGCCAGTTTAGCCAACATGGTTGGTACAGCAACTAATGTAGAGTACTACGCCACCCTGATTCAAAGAAAAGCCACTTTACGTCGTCTTATCACCGCGGCTAGCGATATCGCGGAAATGGGCTATAATGAAGAGGAAGAAATTGATGAAGTTCTAGATAGCGCTGAACAAAAATTATTCGCTGTTTCTCAAAAATTTCTCAAGCAAGGTTTTACTCCAATTGATACTCTCTTGACCAGCGCCTTTGATCGTATTGACGAGCTTCACAAACAAAGTGGCAAGTTGCGTGGTTTAACTACAGGTTTCAATGACTTAGATAAAGTGTTGGCTGGTTTGCAGAAATCTGACTTAGTAATTTTAGCGGCTCGTCCTTCAGTCGGTAAAACTTCTTTTGCTATGGATATAGCCCGCCAAGCGGCGGTTATCAATAAAGTGCCAGTAGGTATTTTTTCTTTGGAAATGAGTAAGGAACAACTAGTAGACAGAATGTTATGTGCTCAAGCTGGAGTCAGTCTATGGAAAATGCGTACCGGTCAATTATCAGAAAGTGAAACGGATGATGATTTTTCTAAAATTGGTCAGGCCATGGGAGAGTTGGCTGAAGCTCCAATTTTTATTGATGATTCGGCTGGTATGAATATCATGGAAATTCGCACCAAAGCGCGTCGTTTGCAAATGGAACATGGTCTGGGTTTAATTGTGATTGACTATTTGCAGTTGATGGAGGGTCGAGGTCGTTACAAAGACAATCGCGTACAAGAAGTTTCGGAAATTTCTCGTTCGCTTAAAATTATTGCCCGTGAGTTAGATATTCCGGTCGTGGCTCTATCACAATTGTCGCGCGCTGTGGAACAAACCAAACCTGCTATTCCTCGTCTTTCTCATTTGCGTGAATCAGGCTATATTGAACAAGACGCGGACGTAGTTATGTTTATTTATCGCAGGAGCGCTGATCGTAATTACCGACCCGAAGAATTAACTGATGATGAAAGAACTTCTGCTGAAATCCATATCGCCAAACATCGTAACGGTCCAACCGGTTTAGTTAAATTGCGCTTTGACGAAGCCACCGTTAGCTTTAAAAATGATGCTGGTAAACTTGGTTTACAAGAACTACCAGACTTTTAAAAATAATTAAAAATTTATGTTCAACAAACTAAAACAAATTAAAGACCTAAGAAGTCAGGCTAAAACCTTGCAAAATACTCTTTCTCAAGAAAAAATAGTGGTGGAAAAAAGAGGTATTCACTTAACTATTAATGGTAATTTAGAAGTTACTGAAATTACTATTAGCGAGGAAGGTAAAAATAACCTAGAAAACAATCTTAAAGATTGTATTAATGACGGCATCAAACAGGTGCAAAAAGTTATGGCTAAAAAAATGCAAGAAATGGGAGGTATGCCGGAATTAGGAAATTTATTTAAATAAAAATAGATTATAATGCTAATCCTCTAATTATTATGCGAATGCCTCAAATAGTTCTAATGCGATAGAGGTATTCGAGGCATTCGAGTTTTAATTCGCGTTATTCGCATTATATTATGCAGTATCCTCCAGCCATTAAAAAACTCATTACTCTGCTTAGTAATTTACCTAGCGTCGGGCCTAAAACTGCTGAACGCTATGCTTTGTTTTTATTAAGACAATCCCCTGATTTTTTAAACAATTTAAACCTTACTTTAAAAGAACTTCAATCCAGCGTAGTTTATTGCTCCAAGTGCTTTTGTTTAAGCGCCACTAATCCTTGTTCGATTTGTGCTGATACCAAACGTTACCATAATGTTATCTGTGTGGTGGCTGAAACTAAAGATATGATCGCCATAGAATCAAGTCAGGCTTATTTCGGCGTTTACCACGTCTTAGGTGGCACAATTAGCACTATCAATAGTCGCGGTCCGGATAAACTCCAAATTAATCCCCTATTAAATAGGGTTAGTCCGCCAGCTGGCGGAGGACAAATCCAAGAAATAGTTTTAGCCTTAAATCCAGATTTAGAAGGAGAAAGCACTTGTCTATATTTAAAAAATCTACTGGCCGGTACCAATGTTAAAATTAGTCGTTTAGCAAGAGGTCTACCCAATGGCGCTAGCCTAGATTATGCTGATGAATTAACCATTGCTCATGCTTTAAAATTTAGAAATAAAATATAAATTTTCGATTTAGGCTTTACGATTTACGAATTACGAATTTTTTTGCGCCCGTAATGAAATTGGCGTAATATTTTTGAACGGAGCGTTACATAATTTCGTCTGTTTGAAGCTTAGCTCTTGTACTCAAGAGCTAAGCAAGTTACGAAATTATGTTAGTGAGAGTGAAAAAATATAGCCAATTTTATTCCAGGCGCGATTTTGGCCCCACCTTATTAAAAAGGTGGGATGAAAAAAAATTAATGAAGAAGTGTTTTTAATAAGGTACACACGGATTCACGCCCACCCAAGAATAACAAAAGAATGGATAAAAAAATCCTGCCAACGAGGCAGGATTTTTTTATCTTATTAAGCGATTGAGGTAATTTCTAATTTAGTGAAAGGTTGGCGATGACCAACATTTTTCTTATAGCGGACTTTGTTTTTAAATTTAACCACGCTAACTTTATCGCCAAGGCCCTGTTCAATAACTTTGGCTTCGACGCGTTCACCCAAGCTAGGTTCGCCCCAAGCGATATCTTTGGCATCCTCATCAGCTATCATTAAAGTTTCTAATTTAACTTTATCGCCAATAGCGTTAGTTAATTTTTCCACGGACAATGACTGACCGACACCTACCTTGTATTGTTTACCGCCGGTTTTGATTACTGCAATTTTACTCATACTTATAAGATTAGTTTATTTATTACTATGAAAGATTAAGATATTTTAGACTTTTTGTCAAGATGAGCTAACCACATAACAATAGCTATCATTATTACCCCCAAAACCAGTAAAGTTATTAATTTACCACGAGATTGTAAAAACAGGGCGCTTAGACCAAAAACCACAGAAAAAATATAGTAAATAATGACAGTTTTTCTAACTCCTAAACTAGAATCAGCTAAACGAAAGTGTAAATGTTTCCTGTCCGGGCTTTTAAAGGGGTTTTTACCCTCCAAAGAGCGTCTAATTATCGCCCAGGCGACGTCCATTATGGGGATACCCATAATAAGTAAGGCCACAGCAATTTTTCCACCGGAAATTATAGATAAAACGCCCAAAACAAAGCCTAGCAACATAGAACCTCCTTCACCAACATAAATTTTGGCCGGATGCCAATTCCAAACCAAAAAGCCTAAACAAGCTCCAGCAAAAACTATCGCGGCCAAAGCCACGTCTGGTTGATAGTAACGAGTAGTCATGGTAAATAAAAAAATCATGATACTGGCTACCGCCCCCACTCCGCTAGACAAACCATCCAAACCATCTAAAAGTTTAGTAGTAAACATCATGCCCATTAGCCATAGAAAAGTAAAAATATCAGTAATAACCACAAAATAATGCATTTGTCCGAACCAATAGCCAATGGGTACCTTCCAATCGTTTAAGTATAAAAATCCTGAAATAGGACTAGATATTTTTTCAATACCTACTCCTCCGGCAATTACCGCTAAACTAGCCAGAACCGGCCAAATAAGCTGTTGGCTAGGCTTTAAATTATATTTATCATCTAAAAATCCGCCAATCATTAACAAGGTAGCGCCAATTAAAACACCCAACCAATGGTGGTAATGAAGCATTCCAACCACTAAATATTTGCTTTGCCACAACAAAACCAAACTAGTAGCCAGAAAAATTGCCAAACCACCCATGAGAGGCACTGGCTTTTTCTGTAATTTTCGGTCACTGGGATGATCAAGAATATTGAATTTTATGGCTAGTTTTTGTATAATTAAGGTTAGAATTAGAGATAGAATAAAACTAGCTAGAAGGCTGGCGAACCACATTATATTGACGTTAATTATAAATTATGTTAGTATAAAAATCTCTATTTTACTGTACTTTATAGTACCTTTAAATTTCATTTTTAACAAATAACATTTTTTTCACATTCTTGGAGAAAGAGTATGTCTAATGAGACTAGTTCTAAGATCACAGCTGTTGCCTTACTAATAGAAGGCACTAATTCGCAAATTCATGCGATTAACAGGCACAAAGATAATTGGGATGCCAAATTTCAGCTCGACGATCAGACCATTGAGTTATTCAATTGGGAGATAAAAAAAATAGACAGCACTCATAGTGCGCTACATTTCCCGCTTGGCAAGCTTGATAAATTCGAAAATCTGGCTACCATGTCAAAAAACTTAACTTTTGATACTGCCAGTCGCATGGCTGATGAAGTGTTGTCGCCATTAGTTAATAATGGCATGAAGGTGAAGTTGATGATCTCAGACAAAGAATTTACTCTTAAAAAAAGTTCTATTAAATTTTTTAACAAAAAATTAACAGGAGCAAAGAATTAAAACCAAAAAATGCAAGAGAAGCTATTGAGCTTCTCTTTTTTGTTTACAGCTTGGCGGCTTTACGGATAGTAATTTCCGCTTGGTCGTTTATCTCCACTACATCGCGACGAGTCAATTCCCCTGCTAAAATTTTGTTGGCAATAATATTATCAATCTTATCTTGTAACAAGCGACGCAATGGTCGAGCGCCGAATTCTGGTTGATAACCCGCCTCCGCTAAAACTTTTAAACCTGCTTCGCTAATTTCCAAACCCATCCCTTTACCATCTAATAAATTTTTAGTTTTATTGAGCATTAACTTGGCGATAGTAATAACATCACCAATAACCAGTGGTCTAAAGACGACAATCCCATCAAAACGATTGATTAATTCGGGACGCATTTTTTCTACTAAATATTTATCAATTAATACTTGCTTGAGTTGTTCTAGGGCTGTCCCCGCTTTAACTTGTTCCTGAATATAAACTGCACCAATATTGGAAGTCGCGATAATAATAGAATTAGTAAAGTCAACAGTATGGCCTTGCCCATCAGTTAAGCGACCATCATCCATGACTTGTAAAAATAAATTTAAAATATCAGGATGAGCTTTTTCTATTTCATCTAATAAAATTAAGGAGAACGGTGCTTGCCTGACGCGAGTGGTTAAATAACCTTCAGCGCCGTCTTGTGAACCAATCATTTTTTCTACCGATTCGGCCAGTTGATATTCACTCATATCCACGCGAATCATATAATTTTCATCACCAAAATAAACTTGCGCAATAGTTTTAGCTAATTCGGTTTTACCAACGCCCGTTGGTCCCAGAAACAAAAAGCTAGAAATTGGACGTTTGCCTTCACGTAATTCCACGCGAGCGCGACGCAAACTGGCTGCCACAATACTCACCGCTTCTTCTTGTCCCACCATGCGCTTATGCATCTCCTCTTCTAAGTTTAACAATAATTTGCCTTCTTTTTCATTGACTTGTGAGACTGGGATGTGCGTCACTTCACTGATAACCTTAGCCACTTGTTCACCGCTAACCATAACATAGTCAGCGCCACTAGCCGTTTCGACAGCAGCTTTTTCTAAAATAGTTATGGCTTTTTCTGGTAAAAACTGTTCGTGCATGTAGCGTCTAGACGAGGTGACGGCCTCAGCTAAGGCATCATAAGAATAAAAAACTTTAAACTTAGATTCAAAATAAGAAGTTTTACTTTCAATCATTTGAATGGCTTCGTTATCCTCTGGCTCCGCAACCTCTACTTTAGCTAGAGCCTGACCTAGTGGTCCGCCCTCAATGTCGTGTCGATAATGCTCGGTGGTACAAGTAGTAATAAGAATTAAACCCTGACGACTAACAGCACTCGCCATAATTTCTGATAAATCCAAACTATCTTCAGAGCCCGATGATAAGCCGGTGATATTTTCTACGTTTTGGATGTATAAAATAATATTGCCAGCGCGCAAAATTTCATTAGTGGCTTGTAGCATTCTTTCCTGAGCCTCGGCTGCGGTGGCGCCACCCAAAAGACGTGTGATGTCGAGTTCCAATAAACGTTTATCTTTAAGCATGGTTGGCACCTCTTCGGTAACCATTAATTGTGCTAATCCTTCTACAATTGCATTTTTACCCACTCCGACCTCACCAACCAGGGCAATACCATGGCGTCCACTGTTTAGATTTTCAAAGATACTTTTAATTTCAGTGTCACGCCCCACACAAACCTCTAAACGCGCGAATTTGGCGGCTAAAGTTAGGTCGATAGAAAACTGATCTAAAAATGGTGTCGCTACGGCTGTATAAGCCCTATCCATATTAGTAGAAGGCTTAAAGCGCGCCATGGCTTGATATTTGTGATAATTGGCTATGAGCTGATCATTAATGCGTACCCAAGCCACACTATTTTTAAGTTTGTCTGGATCAACTACTAAATCATATAAAATTTCCGACAAAACTTTATCGTTTTGGTAGCTCCCTAAAATTAAATCAATTGGTTTAACCTCAGCATGTCCTAATTCAAAAGCCTCAATATATCCCTGAATTAAAATCTTTTTAACTTCCTGGGAAAAAACTGTGGGCATGTTTTGTGGTTGAATTAAGCCAAGTTGATTGCCAATGCGAGAAAACAGCGCGTCGTGTCCGACATTCATGCGAGAAAACATACTGGCTACTTCCGGACTGGAGCCAATCAGATTATAAAACAAATGTAAGGGTGTTGCGACACCGTGCTTTAGTTGTCCCACCATTAAGTAAGTTTTTTCTAGAGCGGTAATTAATTCATCACTAAAACCAGATAAGACATTGACGCGTGGGTATTTTTTTAGTTCTTCCCAAGAAGTTGGCGCTACCTCGTCTTTATTTTTAGGTGAAAATTTATTGATTCTTTGTTTTTCGTAAGTTTTTTGATGTTGGCGATAAATAATAAACATATCCACCACCAAACTCAACCAAAAAATTAAAACTAACAAGCTTTTATCTTGCCAAAAAATAAATTGATTAAGGCTTATAATTTCTTTAGGTAGTCTAGCGTACCACCAAACCAAAGCTCCAATACCACCGACACAGGCAATAATCGATAAGATATCTATTAAACGATAAACATTTATTTTAATTTGTCTAAGAGCGATAACGGTCCAGGATAAATCTATTTTAGCGTAAAATGAGCGTCCACCAGACCAAATACTGCTACCCAGGCCATCGCAGGTGGAGCATTTTCTGTTATTAATAAAACCAGATCCGGCGCAAGTCGGACAAGTGATAGCACTTAAATTACTTGGCTTAACAACTTCTGCCATAATTTAAATTAATTGATAGATAATTTGCCAACCGATAATGATGGGCGCCAAAATCCACAAGAGCAAGGCAATTACACCGGCAATCAGTAAAAAACAAAAACCAATACTACGTAAAATTATTTGGACGATGCGCATAAAAATACTAACCATGATGCCAGTAAAGTCGCGTTGGCCATACATCGGCACAAAAATATTTTTTAGCCACACTAAAAGATTCAGAGACTTTAAACTCTGAGCCCAAAAATTAGTAATTTTTTCGGAAGTTTCTAATAAGCCTCGACTATACCACCAAACAGGAAATAGCAATAAATCTCGCACTAAACCGGCCAGAATTTGCGTGGCGTAAAAAAAGAAATTATTAGTAGACATATACAAAAGTATATCACAAAAGATTATAAAATAAAAAAGCGTCCAATTATTTGAACGCTTTAAATTTTTTAGGATTAACTTTTATAGCTCGACTGTTAGTTGTAGGCCGTAAATATCATCATGACCAATAATCTTGACATTTGGACGAATATCCGGATTCAAAAGAATTTCTTTTAACTCTTTTGCCTCTCTGCCTTCACCAATAGAAAACTTAATTAATCGTTCACTAATCTTGCGAGCCTCGCCGGTTCTTAAAGGATTATAAATTAGTATGGACTTACCCTGAGGAAAGACAATCATTCTAATTGAGTTTTGATTAAGTAATTTCATTAAATTACAACAAAAACTCCTTACTTCAGCACTGGCATTCTTGTGGCTGGCAATCAAACAGCCAACAACAGTCTCTCCTTTTTTAATTAGTTGAAAAAACATCTCTTGTCTGTACTTTGCATGACAAAGCATAAAATCCCCCTATAATTGAATTTAAAGAACAAAAAACACGAACCTTGAATATAACACAGAATCACATAACACGCAACCCATAACGCGTAACAAGGAGGAATTTAAAAGTTTTTAAGCCAAAGTGCCAACTAATAGATAAGGAACGTTTATTTTTTTTAACCACACTACAGCACCCTATTGCGTGTTACGTGCTACGTGTTGCGTGATCGGCTATTGACAGCCCTCGAGCAAACAGGTAAAATATCTGTACAAATATAAATAAATAGCTCTTGACGGAGCTGTTTTTTTATACCGGGTTTAATAAGCTAATAATTTGACTAATCTTAGCTAAAAATATGGAAAAACTTGTTAATTACGTGAAGTCCGCCATTGCTGAAATGAAAAAGGTAACTTGGCCGACCAAAAAAGAAACCACCCAATACACCATTTTGGTGATTATCATCTCATTGGGTATTGCCGCTTTACTTGGCGCCTTTGACTACATCTTTAGCATGGGAGTTCAAGCTATTCTTACTAGACAATTATTTTAAAAACATATGGCGAAACAAACGCTCAATCAGGGACGTCGTTGGTACGTACTTCATACCTATTCTGGTTATGAAGAAAATGTCTCCCAAAATTTAAAACAAAGGATTGAGTCCATGGACATGGAGGACAAGATTTTTCAAGTACTCGTGCCCAAGGAGAAAAAAATTAAAATCCAAAACGGCAAACGCAAAGTTGTGGAAGAAAAGATTTTTCCTGGCTACGTTCTCGTAGAAATGGTTGTAACTGATGATTCCTGGTATGCCGTGCGTAACACCCCTAATGTTACCGGCTTTATCGGTACCGGCACTGTGCCTACTCCAATTAGTGAAGAAGAAGTTAAGGGTCTACAAAAACGCATGGGCGTAGAAGAGCCTAAATTCAAAATTGATGTTACTCCAGATACTCCGGTTAGAATCATTGATGGTCCATTTAAGAATTTGGATGGTAAAGTCATTGAAGTTGATCAGGAACGTGGGAAGATTAAGGTCTTAATCTCTATGTTCGGTCGTGAAACTCCAGTGGAGTTGGACTTTTTACAGATTAAGAAGATATAAAGATAAAATTTTATAATTTTTATAATTTTTAATTTTTAAATAAATCTAAATTTTTAAAAATTATAATATTATTTATAAAATTACAAAATTAATAATTAAAAATTGTTTCTCGTCCTTACAGGGCTTCTACGGGGAAAAATAAAATTAATATGGCTAAGAAAATAATTACCAAAATCAAGTTACAGATTCGCGGTGGTCAGGCTAATCCAGCCCCACCAGTTGGTCCTGCTTTAGGTCAACACGGTTTAAACATCGCTGAGTTTTGCGCCAAATTTAATGACGCTACTCGCGCTGATCGTATGGGCGAAGTAGTTCCTGTGGAAATTACGGTTTATGTTGATCGTACTTACACTTTTGTTTTAAAGACTGCTCCAGCTTCTGAGTTGATTAAAAAGTACGCTAAAATTAGTAAAGGCTCCAGTTCTCCTTTATCTGAAAAAATTGGCTCTATTACTGACGAACAGTTGACCGAAATCGCTAAAATTAAAATGCCTGACTTGAATACCAAAAATGTCGACGCCGCCAAAAAAATTATTGCCGGTAGCGCTCGTCAAATGGGCATTGAGATTAAAGACTAATTATAAAATAATTGTGGGAGCCTTAATAAGCGTTTGTACCACTAAACAAATTTATGACTAAAGACAAAGAAGTTAAAGCAACTGCTGCCAAAAAGAAGGTTTACGAATTCGACAAAGCCAAGGCTTATCCAATCACTGAAGCGATTGAGATGATTAAAAAATTCTCAACTGTTAAATTTGATGCTTCTGTGGAAGTTCACATGAACCTAGGTATTGATCCTCGTAAGGGTGATCAACAAGTTCGTAGCGCCGTAAGTTTACCTCATGGTACTGGTAAAACTATTAAAGTCGCTGCTTTTGTAGCCCCTGATCAAGAAGAAGCTTGTAAGCAAGCTGGCGCTGACTTAGTAGGTGGCGAAGACTTGATTAACAAAATTAAACTTAGTGAAAAAACTGATTTCGCCGTCGCTGTAGCTGATCCTACTATGATGAAGCATTTGGCTAAAATCGCTAAAATTTTAGGAACCCGTGGTTTAATGCCTTCCCCTAAAAACGAAACTGTTAGCACTAATCCTGCTAAGGCCGTTGCCGAACTCAAGAAAGGTAAGGTTAGCTTCAAAAACGATGACACTTCCAATTTACATGTCGCTATTGGTAAGGTTAGTTTTGATGCCGACAAGCTCAAAGCCAACTTCGAAACCATTATTGAGGCCGTTAAAAAGTCTAAACCTGCCACTTCTAAGGGTTCTTACCTAAAGAACGTAACCATCTGTTCTACTATGGGCCCCGGCATTAAGGTTCAACTATAAAACACAAACGTCCATAAAAGAAAAAAGAAGGGCCAAGGCTCTTCTTTTTTTGTTGGCTTTTTTAAGCCGAAATAAATTGAGAAAAATAATCATTAGCCGTTTGAGTCCATACTCGCTCTAAATATGGCAACTGTTCAACTAAATTGTTGATAATCGGCAGGTGAACTGTGACCATTTTTTCTAACAAGTTTATAACCCCGAAACGAACATATTGTTCTTCAGCATACAAGAGATAATCAAATTCTTCCAAGAATCTAAAGAGTAAGGCCTCTTGCCAATACTCTTTTTTTAATTCCTGCATAATAATCTGAGCCTCAGGTGGAAATTGATCAATTTCGCCTAAACAAAATTGCAGTAAGTAAATTTTTTCTACAAGAATCTTTTCCTCTGGATCGTAAAGTTTAGCAATAAACTCTTGATAACAAAAATATTCTTCCAGATCTCTGGTGATATTTTTATCAGCATAAGCTAAATCACTTAAACCTAAACCAAGCGAAATGTTATGCGTCATACAAATTTTCATAATCAACTCTTTGTCGATGGGCGGTTTAACACTTCCGTTCATTTTATTAAGAAGTTCAAAGGCCAAAAAAGTTAGACCAAAAATATGACTGTAGGCGTCTTGTGGATAAATCTTTAAATCAGCGTAGGCTTGCCAACGAACACTTCGTTTCAGGCTTCTGGCAACATCTTCTTGATAGATAATTATTTCAACATTGGGCCACTTCCCTATCCGACCAAAATCTTTTAAACTATAGTGGCGGGTTTGGAATCTAAACCAATCTGAAGATAAAATCCCCCAAAAAGACTGTCGACCGACAGTAAGACTACTATCGTTCATTTTTCTCCCCCTAATTTTTATTTAAAAAAAGAACAATTGTTTTCAAAAACACAAAATCAATTAAATCATTAAATCACATAGTTTGTTTTATGTAAATAGCTAGACTTTGACTTTTAACTTTTGCTTGCTAAGATTAAATTATAATAAAATATTGGAGGAGTTAGATGTAAAATTTATGGCCAAAATCTTTCTCATTGACGAACTTAAGCCGGAAGACTCTGCAATGCTTCAGGCTTTGTATTCACGAAGCGCCGAGAGCGTCGAAACCCATTTAAATAAAGTAAAAGCTAGCGGTTCCGGTAAGTTTATGGAGCAATATTATGTTGGTTATGGCCATGCCAGTATTGCTGACTGTGGTTCTACCACTTTATTTATTGAAGGTTTGTCAGTTTTAGCCGATAAAATTATCCAAGATTGGTCACTTTATTCTGGGCAAGAAACCAGCACTCGTTATGTGGACATGACCAAACAACCTATTATTGACCCTCTGGGAACCCCAGCCTCAAGTCAAATTTTAAAGGATTGGATGACTTTCTATATTAATGCCGGAGAACCTCTAAAAGCGCACCTACGCGGGCTTTATCCACGTCAGCCAGATGAAGATGAGAAAGTTTATGAACGAGCCATCACGGCCCGCTCCTTTGATGTTTTAAGGGCTTGGTTGCCGGCCAGTATCACCACTCAACTAAGCTGGCACACAAATTTACGCCAAGCCAGCGACAAATTATCTTTAATGCGTCATCATCCTCTGCCGGAAGCACGAGTTATAGCTAAGGCTTTATATCTTAAATTACAAGAACACTATCCTTCCAGCTTTTGCCACAAACTTGTTGACAAACAGGAAATATATCGCCGTGACACCATGAATGATTTAGCCTATTATGAAGCTAAGGAGCCTGTTGATTTTACTTGCCAAATTAATTTAGATAAAGCGGAACTGGCTCAGTACGGTTCACTTTTACAAAAACGTCCACCTAAAACTTGCTTGCCAATTGCCTTGAACGAGTTAGGCAATATTCGTTTTGATTTTCTTTTAGACTATGGCTCTTTTAGAGATTTACAGCGTCATCGTAATGGCGTTTGTCGCATTCCTCTTTTATCCACTAAGTTTGGTTTTAATGATTGGTATTTAAATGAACTACCAGCCGACTTAAGACGAGCCGGCGAGGCTTTACTTACCAAACAAACTACAGCTATTATAGATTTAGATGCCACGGCTATTGATAAACAATATTACACTGCTTTGGGCTTTAACGTGACTTGTCGAGTAGCTTATCCGTTAATGCCCGCTATCTATACGACCGAATTAAGATCGGGTAAAGCGGTTCATCCCACCATGCGTCGTATTGCTCATAAAATGTATTGGGCCTTAAGACAAGAATTACCGGAGTTAAAACTCCACTGCGATTTAGAAGCTAGCGACTGGGACGTTAAACGAGGCCTCCACACTATCACTGAAAAAAATTAAAATTTAAATATGCCCAAACTAATTATCGGACTAGTCGGAAAAATTGCATCAGGAAAAGGAACTGTCGCCTCTTATTTGGCCGACAAACATCAAGCCGAGGTATTTGGTTTTTCTACGCCCTTGCGGGATGTGCTTAAAAGACTTTATCAGGATGCTAGCCGACCAAATATGGCCAGTCTTTCTGAAACTTTACGTCAATTATTCGGACAAGATTTATTAAGTCGCACTGTTACCCAAGATTTACAACAGGCAAAAAGCGATATTGCTGTCCTGGATGGTATTCGTCGCTTACCTGACATTGAGGGGGCAAAAAAATTGCCAAATTTTAAATTAGTTCAAGTAGTAACTGAAGAAAAAAATCGCTACGAACGCTTAACTAAAAGAAATCAAAACCCTGATGATGCCACTAAAACCTTTGAAGATTTTCTGGCCGACGAGCAAAAAGAAGCCGACCGTGGAATTCCCGAGATTATGAAACTGGCTGAATTTACTCTTGATAACGACGGAGATTTAAATAGCCTCTACACTCAAATAGAAGAATTGTTGACTAAATTAAAATAATTTTGCTATAAATTAGGGTTGAAACAGTTCCTTTAAATGTTCAACCCTTACAAGGAGAAATTATGACAACGGGTAAATTTATCGTTATTGACGGTACTGATGGCTCGGGCAAGACCACACAAAACCGTCTTTTGCACGAACGCTTAAAAGCCGAAGGACTTGATGTGGTAGTTTTCAACTTTCCTCAATACGGCAAAAAATCCGCCGGCTTAGTAGAGAATTATTTAAACGGAGATTACGGCACAGCCGAAGAGGTTGGACCATACCGCGCTTCTATCTTTTTTGCCTGTGACCGCTACGATGCCAGTTTTGCTATTAAAGAAGCACTAAGTGCCGGAAAAATAGTTCTAACCGATCGTTATGTCACTGCCAATATGGGACATCAGGGCGGAAAACTAACTGATCGCCATGATCGCAAAGAATATTTTACTTGGTTGGAAAACTTAGAGTTCGTACAATTCGGTATACCTAAACCAGATTTAAATATTATTCTGCACGTAGCGCCGGAGATTGGTCAAAGACTAGTGGGGGTTCGTGGCAACAAACAAGATATTCACGAAGCTGATATTAATCATCTAAAAAATGCTGAACAAGCCTATTTGGAAATAGCTAAAATTATGCCCAACATGGTTTTAGTGGAATGCGTTAAAGATGATGATATTATGGCACGAGAAACTATTGCTGAATTAATTTGGCAAGAAGTAATTAAGATTATCTAATATGGAAAAATTATTAGTGGAAAAATTATCACCAACCGCCAAGTTACCGACTCGTGGTCACTATAATGATGCCGGACTTGATATCTATGCTGACGAAACCGTTATTCTCCAGCCAGGTGAACACCAAATCATCAAAACCGGCATTAAAATAGCTGTACCTGACGGCTATGTAGCTCTTGTCTGGGATAAAGGCGGTTTGGCTAAAGATGGCTTACATACTATCGCCGGGGTGATTGATTCCGGCTATCGCGGTGAAGTTAGTATTAATCTGGTCAATTTAACTTTAGCCCCCTATACCATAACCCAAGGGCAAAAATTTGCGCAAATTCTTATCCAGCCAGTCTCCTTATGCGAGGTTCAAGAAGAAGTTATTAATGATATTACTAGTCGTGGTGATGGTAAGCATGGTAGCACCGGTCTTTTCTAAAATTTTATAAAAATAAAAACCCGAAATATTATGTCTCGGGTTTTAAATTGGCGTCAAACCTTTTTCGAGTAAAGCTTTCTTTTATAAAATCTTCAAAAATTATATATAAGAAAAAGAGAAATCCAAGGGCCAGGAAAAGTAGCTTAACAAAACCTGATTGCCAGACAGCAATAATTCCATCTCTTATCAACCAAAGCCAACCCAGAGTGCTTGGAATAGTAATTGCGAAAAATAAAAAGAAATAAACAAAATTTAAAAATAATTTTATTTCTCTATCAGCGCAATATCTAATATAAGGAAGATAGATGATTAGCAACACCAAAGCCCAACCCAGTAAATCAATCGGCCAATAAATTTTGGCTAACAAGTAGTGGCTAAATAAATTCATTCAACCTCCTTTAGAAAATGACGGTTATTAAATATTTAACAAATTCATAACCAAAAATAATCAAGCAAACAAAGGCATAAAGAGAAGTGGTCATGGCGACTGAAAAAATTTGTTTTTCAGCTTCTTCATAATCACCCTTTTCCATTTTACTGTTAAGATTCCAGCAAAAAGTTGCTAAGAAGCCAGATACTAAAAGTCCTGGCAAAAGACAGCTTAAGATAAAAAATTCCATTTTAATTTATTTTTATTTTTAGTGCTTTTGAGATTTGACGCAAATTTTCAAAGAACCGTTACTAATTTAATATAAATCAAGACTTTTGTCAATCTTTAGTTTTTTGTTACTTTTATGTATAATTATATCTTGTATACACTCCTATGGACTATGATGTTATTATCGGTTTGGAAATCCACGCCGAACTCGCAACTATTAGTAAAATGTTTTGCTCCTGCGCCAACAAGGCGGATGGAGTAAGTCCTAATACCAATGTCTGCCCTATTTGCTTGGGACACCCCGGAACCTTGCCAGCAGTCAATCACGAGGCCTTAAATTATGGCCTGCTTTTAGGTTTGGCCTTAAATTGCCACATCAACGCCTTATCAAAATTTGACCGCAAAAACTATTTTTATCCTGACCTACCCAAGGGTTATCAAATATCACAATACGACCTACCCATTGCTTATGGTGGTTCTTTAACTATCGCACCCGATCGTGATATCGCTATTACTCGCGTCCACCTAGAAGAAGATACTGGCAAATCTGGTCATGATAGCGCTCATCATAGTGTGGTGGATTTTAATCGCGCCGGTGTGCCTTTAGTAGAAATGGTCACCGAGCCGGTTATTCGCGACGCCTCCGAGGCTAAACAATTCTGTCAAAATTTTCAACAAATTCTTCGCTATCTAAAAATCTCAGATGCTAATATGGAAAAAGGAGAAATGCGTTGTGAAGCCAATGTTAGTTTACAGTCTAAAGACAAGTGGGATTATATTGATGGCAAAATTGTTGCTAAAGACGGTTATGAACTTAATCACAAAGTAGAGGTTAAAAATATCAATTCTTTCCGCGCCATAGAAAAAGCTATTAACTATGAAATTAAACGTCAAACAGAATTATTAGATAAAGGAAAACCAATAATGGCCGAAACTCGGGGCTGGAATGAAAATGAAAACAAAACCAAAGAACAACGCACCAAAGAAACGGCAGCTGATTATCGTTATTTTCCTGAACCGGATATTCCTCCACTAATCATTACTGATGAGATGTTAAAAACTATCAGCGCTAATTTAGTGGAACTACCGCAAAACAAAACCGAACGCTTTCGCATTGAATATAATTTAAGCGCTTATGACGCCGAAGTTTTAACAGCCGACCAAGATTTTGCTAATTACACTGAAGAGGTTTTTTCTGAATTGCGCGCTTGGGTGGAGGCTGATAAAGATGGCTGGGAACAACATAAAACAGAATTAGCAAAATTGGCGAGTAATTGGCTAACTAGTGAACTCATGAAGCACATGAAAATTAATCACCAAACCATTAAAGAAGTAAAAATTACCCCAGAAAATTTTGCCGAACTTATCACATTACTCTTTGAAGAAAAAATCAATTCCTCAGCCGGACAAATTATTTTAAATCAAATGTCTCAAGTTGGTGGCGACCCCTCGGACATCATGGAGAAATTAAATTTGCAACAACTGGATAACGACGAAGAATTAAATAAAACTATTACCGAAGTCGTCAAAGACAATCCAGAACAAGTTCAAGAGTATTTAAAAGGCAAAGAATCAGTGATGAAATTTTTAATCGGCAAAACCATGTCAGCGACAGCGGGGAAAGCCAACCCTAAAAACTTACCTGAAATCATTAAGAAAATCATCAACTCATTGAAAAAATAAATAATGCAAACTCCTTTCAGAAAACCAAGTAAGTTTAGTTATATTAAACCTGATCCTCAAATTACGGAGGCTAAATTCAACGAGCTTAAAAGAAAATTAGATAAATTACAAAATCATACTCGCTTTAAAGTCATGGAAGAAGTTAGGATTAACGCGGAGAACGGAGACTTTTCGGAGAATGCTGCTTACCAAATAGCTAAAGGTAAATTACGTGGGATTAATCAAAAAATTCTAGATTTAGCTAATCATCTTAAAATTGCGACCATTATCAAACCGAATAAAAATAGAGACATAATAGAAATTGGTCATCATGTCACAGTTAGCTATGACGGTAAAGAAAGAACTTATGAAATACTTGGCTCCTCTGAAACCGATCCAGTGCGAGGAATTATTTCCCACAACTCCCCTATCGGCTCCGCATTACTGGGACACAAAGTCGGTGACACAGTTAAAGTAAAATTAGCCAACAAAACCGTCGACTATAAAATACTAAACATAGAATAACTTTTTCTCTAACAAAAAACCACTCCGATAAATATCAGGGTGGTTTTAAAATCACCTTTTTTATACTTAAAAGGACCGAACAGCACGCACGCGATAAGAATTAGTTCTATAAGCAAGCAAATCATTATTGGTCTGGAATGTATATCCGTGCGCCATGATATTAGTAGAATCAAAGCTATGCCCCCATCCAGATGAACTCCAGTAATTTCCATCGGCCTGAAAATTACCAACAATCAATCTGTTGTCATATAATTTTTTTAATTCATTTAAGCTTGGTAAATACCAATCGTTGTAACCATTAATGTTTACTCCATAAACTTCTTGAGTAGCCGGAGAAGAACAGCTACTTAAAGCAAAGGTATTATTTTTACCCGTGCCTATATTAACGCTCAAACTAGTTACTGAAGCATTACTATTACAACCCCATTGAAACGTACCTGGCTGATCATTCGGCGCGGCTATTAAACCATGCGTTTCTCCGACAAAATAACCAAGATCTCCTGGCTGGAAAATATAAAAAATAATGCCACCCCGATAATTATCACCAACAGCTGGTGGTGGTGGAACTCCACAAATGTTTCCAGGCACGGCAATACAATCTCCCGGGCCGGCGGATTGAACTTTCCCGCCCAAACAATATCTGATGATATAAGTCTTGGAGTCGGTTGATTGATAATTATAAGTATCGGCGGTACAAGTCCCGTCGCGCACTCCCAGGGCTGTCGGAACTCTTTGCATGTAAACATCGCCGTTTGGCCCGCTTAACGGCAGACCAGCCGTAACCTGACCGGGATTCGGATAACCGCTATTATCACTGTTATACATTTCCAAGGCGGTTTGCAGTCCGCGAATATCACCGATTCTTTTAGTGTCCCGGGCTTTCGTGCGAACATTACCAATACTAAATACAGCCAAGGTAGTAATAATACCAAGAATAACAATTGCCACTAAAAGCTCAATAAGAGTAAAGCCCCCTTTATGTCCACAATCTAAATTATTCTTTCTAAGCCTCCTCATAAAATGTTTTTTGTAATACAAAACCGCTCTGACAATATTTTTATTCACTAAGTACTTAAAAAGTTCGGGTACAGCGAACATGTCTCGTGGCGACATTTTTGTCGCCTACATCCTGACCACCACTACCAAAACTCTGCGTTAATACTCCGGTTGTTGTAAATATCTGTGACTCCGATGAACTCCAATAACTATTACCATCATTCAGAAAACTACCAATAGCTACGCGCTTTATATACAATTTATTTAATTCATCCTTGGACGGCAAATACCAATCACTGTAGTTATTTAATGATAAATCATTGCAAAGTTTAGCAGCTATACCGGCAGTAACGCAATCAGTCGTAATGTCTATGGTATTTTGGTTGCCGGTGCCTATGGCGGTGCCATCAGCGCCGGTTATGGCTGTTCCGTAACAACCCCATTGACCGTTTGCCAAATCACTAGTAGCAGATATTAAACCATGGGTTTCTCCCTCCACATAACCGGTATCTCCAGCTTGAAAAATATAAGCCACGACACCTCCCTGATAACTGTCACCGGCGATGGGCGGTGGAGTGCCGGTCATATTTCCGGGCACAGCAGCCCATCTTCCGGCTCCAACGTTTTGAACCGCGTTACCCAAACAATAAACTATATTATAGGTATTGGCATCAACCAACGAATAGGCATAAGTATCAGTGGCACAAGAGCCGTCTGGAGTTCCGGGCGGAGCTGGAACCCTGTCCATATAAGTTATACCGTTTGGTCCAACTATGGTGTTCCCGGCCGTGATGGCGCTAGGATAGCTATTGTTGTCATTAAAATAAGCGTCTAAAACAGATTGTAATTGACGAATATCGCCAACTCTTTTAACGTCGCGACTTTTAGTGCGAATACTACCAAGAACAACAATAGTTAAACTGGTCAAAACAGAAATAATTGCAATTACCACTAAAAGTTCAATAAGAGTAAACCCCGTTAAACTTTTGGTCTGAAGACCAGAACCTTTGGTATTTAACAAGGTAAAAGTTTTTGCTTTACCTGTCCTAAGCCTTGACGAAAAAAGCCACATTACAGGAAGGCGCATATATTTAATTGAAAATTATTAATTTAATTTATTATATCACATTTATGCCAATGGCGTCTAAAATAAATATTTTAACAAAAAAAATCCCCCTTTTTTCAAGGGGGATTTTTTTAACTAATCTTTTCCCAGGGAAACTCTGTTTGACCAAAATGACCACCACTGGCTGTCGCTCGGTAGATTGGGCGTTTTAAACCCAACCTTTCAATAATGGAGCGGGGTTTAAAATCGTAATCTTTTAATAATTCTTTATCTAAAATTTCGCCGTGTTCATTAACCGCTTCTAGCATTAATGGTTCAGCCCGACCGATGGCATAAGCCACTGACACTAAACACTCTTTAGCGTGTCCCGCCGCGACTAAATTTTTCGCCACATAACGACACATGTAAGCGGCGCTACGATCTACTTTGCTTGGATCTTTACCAGAAAAAGCCCCGCCACCATGAGGCGCCATCCCGCCGTAAGTATCAACCATTATTTTTCGCCCCGTGAGTCCGGTATCAGCCTCAAAGCCACCTAACACAAAACGACCGGTCGGATTTACTAAAACTTCAATATTACTTAAATCACCAATAACTGGCGCGATTAATTTTTCCTTTAAAGCTTGCAAGATAGTTTCATTATCAACATCTTCACTATGTTGCGTGCTAATTAAGACACTGCGGACTTGTCCATCTTCCATAGTTACCTGTGCCTTACCATCAGGACCAAGCCAAGATAATTCGCCCGCTTCTCTAAGCCTGGTTAAGCCAGTCGTTAGCTTTTGCGCTAATTCCACGCCAATTGGCATCATTGACTCTGTGGCGCTTGTAGCATAGCCGTACATAATCCCCTGATCACCCGCGCCACCCGTATCCACACCCATAGCAATGTCGGGTGATTGTTTAACTAAACGATTAATAATTTCCAGTTCATCGGTATAACCAATCTCGGCATAAACCTGACGGGCCAATTTTTCCACATCTACGTCTGCTTGGCTCGTCACTTCTCCACCAATCACGAGTAGCCCATGTCCACCGAAAGTTTCTACGGCCACTCTAGAATTAGGGTCTTGGGATAAATAAGCATCTAAAATCGCGTCAGAAATTTGATCAGCGACTTTGTCCGGATGACCGGCGGTCACACTTTCCACGGTGTACACTTTTTGTTGATAATTCATAGTTTTTTCTAGCCCGAGCAAAATAAAAAAATCTTCCCATAAGGAAAGATTTGCTCGAGTTTATCTCTCCCCAAATGGGGGTTGGACTTAGCACCTACCGACTTAGTCGGGGTTGCTGAGTGGTTCAAACGGGCCAATTCCCTCACCACTACTCTTGATAATTATTCAGTTGTAAATTTATTTTAACCGATAACCAAAAATCTGTCAAAGATTATATCTTGTCCAGTTCCAAATACTCATTAACCTTAATTTCTTTCACAAAATCAGCCATATGACTAATAATAATCATAGCACCCTGATATTCATTTAAGGCCTTAGAAATGATTGGGATGTGACGAAAGTTAATGTGATTAGTTGGTTCGTCTAGAATTAGCAAACCCGGTTTCATTAAGACCAGACGCGCAAAAGACAACAAACCTTTTTGTCCTTCGGATAAATCACCCACCATATGACCCATTAAATCCCCACCAATTAAAAAGCCGGCGGCCACAGCGCGCATATCTTGAGTATTATAGCCTGGACCACGAGCGCTATCCAAAGAATCAAAAACGGTTTGATTAAAATCTAGATTAGCAAAGTCTTGACTATAATAACCAACGATAACTTCTGGTAAAATTACCGCATTTTCATTTTTTCCACTAACGAGCGAGCGGAGTAGTGTGCTCTTACCAATACCGTTAGGGCCAGAGATTAAAAGTTTTTGACGTTTACGTAAAATTATTTCTTTAGGTTTTACCACCGGTTCGTGATTAACAATTACTTTCACCGCTTTAATAGTGACAATTGCGCCGGTAATATCTTGGGCACCAATTTGAAATTCGCGAATAGTTTTGTCTTCTTGGCGAACCTCTACCATATTTTCTTCGGACTCGGCAATTTCGTCACGCATCTTAGCGGCTAATTTTCTCATCTTACCACCCTTTTGGGCAAAGAAATTTACTTTCTCTTTGCGATCTTGAATAGTTTTTTGCAATTGGGCATTTTTATGTTCTTCGCGTTCTACACGCTTGGTAATTTCTTCGGTCACGCTATAATAGTCGCCGACATAGATTTCGGTTTTTTTAGTAAAGCTGTCCAAGTAAACGACGCCCTCCGTAAAACAATTTAAAAAATCAGCATCATGAGAAATAACTATGACAGTTTTTTCATACATGACTAAAAATTCAATCAAGTGATCAATGCCGGCTTGATCAAGATTATTGGTCGGTTCATCTAGTAATAAAATGTCAGGGTCTTCAATTAAGGCAAAAGCTAACAGTAAACGAGCCTGTTGACCACCGGACATTTCGCCAACTTTGCGGCTTTGAGGAATTTTTAAGTTAACCACCTCCATCACCTTAGTAATTCGGCCGGGCAGGTTATAAGGCACTGGCGAAAAGGCTTTGGCAAAATATTCTTCTATAGTTAAATCCAAATCAGCGCGGTTAATCATCTGTCTGGCTGTGCCGACACTGGCACCCTTACTAACCGAGACCTGACCGCTTTTAGGCTTTAATTCGCCACGAATTAAGCCAAAAATAGTGCTTTTACCAGCCCCATTTTGACCCATGAGGGTCACCTTAGCCCCGCGACGCAAACTAAAACAGGCCCCGTCTAGAATGGGCCTTTTTTCAATATATTCAAAATCGACATTGTCGAAACGTAAAACTACTTCTTCTGCCATAGCGTTATATGTTCACACATTAAGTGCCGAAAAATCATAACAGATAAAAGAAGATTTGGCAAGTTGGTCTAAAATCAACTTGAATAAACGCCATATTTTGCTATGATAAAGAGCAATGAACATTAACAAACTAATTAAAGGAGAACGCTAATGGATAATGCTCGCATGCCTCCCTTTCCCAAGATCATCCAAGGCGGTATGGGTGTTAAAATTTCTGGCTGGTCCCTAGCCCGAGCCGTTTCTATGTCGGAACAACAAGGGACGGTCTCAGGAATTGCCTTGGAGAGAATCACCGCAATTATTTTACAGTTAGGAGACCCAGGTGGTCATATCAGGAGGGCTCTGTCTCACTTTCAGTTTCCCGATATAGCTAAAAAGGTCTTAGACGCTTTCAGTCCGAAAAACACAAATGGACCGTATAAAATCTCTCGTACTGCTCCGATCTTTACTATTAGACCATCAGAACTTTTAATTGCTCTAACTATTTGCGCTAATTTTGCTTTTGTTTGGCTCGCCAAAGAGGGGCACAATAATCCAATTAGCATCAATTATTTAGAAAAATTAGCTATGCCTCATGTTTACGCTATTACTGGCGCCATGATGGCTAAAGTAGATTATATTACCATGGGGGCTGGCATACCTTTGCAAATCCCTGAAGTAATAAATAATATTTCTGAAGGAAAAACTGCTTCTTATCCTGTGCCGATAGCAGGAAAAAGTCTTACTAGCTACACTATGGAATTTAATCCAAAAAAATTCTTTGGTGACGACTTTCCGTTATTACCAAGATCTGGTTTTATTCCAATTATTTCTTCTAATCCTTTAGCTAATTTATTAATGGCTAAAACACCTACTGGAAGTATCCATGGCTTTGTTGTTGAACGACCCAGTGCTGGTGGGCACAATGCCCCACCTAGAAAAAAGTTGTTTAACGAAAACGGGGAATTAATTTACGGCAAAAAAGACGAAGTTGATTACGGACAAATTGCTGATCTCGGCTTACCTTTTTGGATTGGCGGATCCTGTGCTTCACCAGACAAACTTAAATGGGCACAATTACTGGGCGCTGCCGGAATTCAAGTTGGATCTATTTTTGCTTTATGTGATGAATCAGATATGGGAACTAATCTTAAAAATCAACTTAAACAAGCTGGTTTTAACGGAAACTTATCAGTAATAACTGATGCTAAAATTTCACCAACAGGTTATCCTTTTAAAGTCGCTCGTCTAGCTGGTACGATTTCAGAAACTGAAATTTATAATAATCGGCAAAGAATTTGCGACCAAGGAGGTTTAGTTAGTCTTTATGAAAAAAAAGATGGTACTATTGGCTATCGTTGTGGCGCTGAACCAGTGCTTAATTATTTGCGTAAAGAAGGGGTGGCTGATGATACTATTAGTCGAGCTTGTCTCTGTAATGGTTTATTTGCCACGACCGGAATACAGGCCAAAAAAACCTTTGAAGCACCTATCATCACTCTAGGTGAAGACCTAAGTTTTCTCCGTCAACTAATGAAGGATGCTAACAGTACTTACTCAGCCAAAGATGCTATTAATTATCTTCTTAGTGATGTTTTAACTTAATGTCAAAATAAATCCCCCAAGCAGTAACTGCCTCGGGGATTTTTAATTACAAAAAATGGTCATTATGCTATAATTGGTAAGTGAGAGAGCAAATGAGAGTGTACTCATATAATAATTAAAAATATTAAATTAATTATATGCCTAAAGAACAATTTCCTTTTCCTAAAATTGCTATTATTGGCGCCGGTGCCGTGGGCTCGACGGCTGCCTATACTTTGATGCTAAAAAACTTAGCCTCGCAATTAATTGTTATCGATCTTAATGACGCCAAAGAAGCCGGTGAAGTTATGGATATTGATGATGGTCTTTGTTTTATGGAAACCGGTTGTGTTACTGGAGCGGATTTTCGCGACGCTGGAACAGCTGATATTATCGTAATTACAGCTGGAGCGGCGCAAAAACCGGGTGAAACCAGATTAGATTTGGTTAAAAAAAATAAAACCATCGTTACAACTATTTTAAAACAAATCGGTAAATTAAAACCGAGCGCCATTATTATCATGGTCACTAACCCCGTGGATATTCTTACTCACCTAGCTCAAGAACTTTCCGGCCTCCCTCATAATCAGGTTTTTGGCTCCTCTACTAGCTTAGAAACTGCTAGACTAAAAACTCAGTTAGCTAATCGCTTAGATGTTCATCCCCAATCCGTCCATGGCTTTGTTTTAGGCGAACATGGCGATTCCGGTTTTGTGGCTTGGAGCACAGTTAGTGTTGGTGGAGCGCCTATTACAGATTTTATTAAACCGGCTGAATTAATTAAACTAGAAAAAAAAGTTAAAAATGAGGTTTACGAAATTATCAACCGCAAAGGCTCCACCTTCTATGGTATTTCCATGGTTATTGCTGAATTAGTTGAGGCCGTAGTCTTTGACCAAAGAAAAATTATGTCAGTTAGTGTCCGACTAAAACACTACAATGGCGTCAGTGGCGTTACCTTGGGGGTTCCATCAGTTATTGGTCGAACTGGCATCGTTGAAGTTTGGCCCCTTAAACTTAATGCTAATGAAAAAAAATCTCTAGTCGCTTCAGCGAAGAAAATTAAAACTTACCTGTAAATTTATAAAGTTTACCCCGTGAAATTTCCCGCCAGAAAGTTTGTAAAGTTCATAGAGTCAATATCTAAATACAAAAATAAAAACTGCCTCGACTTGATTATTCAAGCGGGCAGTTTTTTTAAAAAACTAATCTTCATTGAGCTTTTCTTCAACGGGTTTTTCTTCGGACACTATCGTTTGATCTGTAACTTCATCCGTAACTTCAGTGTTTTTCACTTCGGTTAATTCTTCTTGCTGGGGTGTTACCTCTTCCTTATTGTCAGAGGCTTCTTTTTTCTTGGGCGTCACGGAAAAATTTAAATCATATTTTCCCGGTGGAAAAATTTCGCACTCCAAGTCAAGAAGGGTATCGCTTAAACGATATAAGATTGCATAATCTTTAAGGCGATAGGCTACCGGATCGTCTGCTTTTTTAGCTTCTACGCGTACACATCTTTCATTTCGGTTATCGAGAAAAATTTCACCGGGAGTCATTTCTTCTAAAGTCTTATAGCCGGTTTCGGTTTTAAAATACATCTCTTCAAATATTTTATAATCCGCGCTGATAAGCAAACCTTTTCTATCATCGCCACTATAATACACAGAACAGAAAGAGTTACCTCCCTCTGATTCGTAAAAAGAATAAGTAGACATATGAAATATCTCAGATTCTTTTTCCGTTGCCGAGAAGTGAAAAATAGTACCATGAGGCATATCGCCCACCTTCATAAAAACCCTATCTTCTTCGTTCGTTTCCATTGGAAACTCCTACAAATAATTAAACAATATTAAATTTAAAAACAACAATCTATTATTTTGAATAGTCAAAAAATAGCATATCGTGAATGATTTGCCAAGGTCGCAAAAGTTTAAAAATAATATTTTATGTCGACTTTTGGCTAATATTAAATAAATAATTATAAAACTAAAAACCATTGACAAAATATTTTTTATATGCTATAATAATATTGTTATATAACGCTAATATATAATGATGTAATCCTTTCTTGGTTTAAAGAAAGGAAAGCACAATTGCAGGCCAGTTCTTTACTTGGTATTTAAAGAACACAACCGTGTGTCAGACGGCCAAAAGCACATTTTTAACTACAATAATAATTTAATTATTAAATAGTCAATGAAGCGATTACCAAGAATCGTGGAGATTATTAGACACCATCGTTGTCAAACCCCGTAGCAAAATGCCATAAAAGCAGCTATCGGGGTTTTTTATTTTTTAAAAACCTATCTCAACCAACATTCTTGAAAATGCGAGAATGTTATTAGTTTAAAAATTTTTTCACTTCTTTTTTTACTTGATCGTAATTATTTTCCCAAACAATTTTTTTACCTAGTTTCTCCCAGCGCTTGAACCAAGTCATTTGTCGTTTGGCAAATTGATTGATGGCGGTGTTTAATTTTATAAACATTTGCTCGTAATCAATTTTCTCTTGTAAGTACTGAGAGATAAATTTATATTCTAAACCAAAAGCTTCTAGTCGTTCCCAAGTGACGCCATTGTCATGCAGGCCCTTAACTTCTTCTATCATATCTTCTTTGTCTAGACGTTCTTTTAGTCGACGTTCAATCCGCTCAGCTAAAACCTCTTTAGGCCAAGTCAAACCAATAATCAAAGCTTCGTACTTTCTGTCATCGCGAGCCTGTAACGGAGTGGAAGGCGTGGCGATCTCGTCAATAAAACGGGATTGCTTCGCTACGCTCGCAATGACAGAAGTAGAAATTTCTATGTAGCGAATTAAACGTCGTTTATTATTTTTATCGCTGTTATTTAGTTTATCAAAAAAAACTTTATTTTTAGCTTCTAAAATGTTTTGCAATTCTGCTAAAGATTTAGCTTCTAACTCGGAACGCAAATTAGTGTCGGGCTTAACTGTTGATAAATTATAATTATCCACAAGCGCTTCTAAATATAATCCAGAGCCACCAACAATAATTGGCAATTTGCCTCGCTTTAAAATATCCTCAATCGCCTCTTCGGCCATTTTTTTATATTGGGCTAAATCAAAAACGGCTTTAGGATCCGCTACATCAATTAAGTGACAAGGAATATTTCCGTATTCGGCTAGGTCTTTGCCGGTGCCGACGTCCATGCCACGATAAACCTGACGAGAATCAGCACTGATAATTTCGCCGTTAAAATCGCGAGCCAATTTAACTCCCAGAGAAGTTTTGCCTGAGGCAGTTGGTCCTAAAATGACAATAATTTTTGGTAACATATTTTAGTGTTTATCGACCGGTTGACTGATTGACATGGTCATATTTTTATGTTAATTTTACATAAAATTTTCAAATAATCAAGTAATCATCAATTATTTATTCAGAAGAGGGAATGATGGAAAATTTGCTCCTTTCAAAAAATGCCGATATTGCTTATTTTCAAAATAAGCTGTGGCCGGGTAGGAGTGGCATCACCACCGTTAACTTCGGCAGTTGTCACTTGAAAAAAAATCCACAAGAGGCTGAACAAAACAAGTCTCTAGTAAAACTAATGGGAGCAAATTTTTTCTGTAAAATTGTTCCTGAGCATTCAGACAAAGTAGAATTTGCTAAATATTTTAGCAAATCAAACTACTATAACTGTGATGCTCTAATTTTTCTACAAAAAATGTTTTATAACACTGGCTCTTGGCCCTTGTTATTATCAAATACAGCTGATTGTCCAACTATCGCGCTACATGCCGGTAATAAAGGAACTGCTTTGATTCATAGTGGCTGGAAAGGTACCCAACTAAACATTGTCGGAAAAACTGTTAAACTTTTCCGAAAAAATTTATTTGAAGATTCTCGAAAAATTTTTGCCTTTGTTTATGGAGGTATCTGTGGCAAGTGCTATGAGGTTGGAGAGGAATTTAAAAAATATTTCCCAAAACAGGTTCATCGCGGGCACCTAGATCTTCGAGCTATAATTATTGATCAGTTAAAAGAAGCTGGGATTAATAATATTGTTACCACCGATGCTTGTTCTATGCATACTAAACACAATGGTCAATATTTATTTAACTCCAATCGTCGTGATCAAACACCTAAAAGAAATTGTGTCTTTATCGCCTACTAATTATAAACCGCGAAAATTAAATTCGCGATTTTTTTATTTCTCCGGTAAAGCTAAAAAATTTCTTACCCGTAATAATCAGGGTAACAAATCGTCCTAAATAATTATCTTGCGTGGCAAATCTAACTAATTTGAAATCGGCGCTCCTACCATAAGCATATTTCTCGTCTTGTCTGTCTACTAAAATAGTTATCTCTTGGCCAATTAAATCTTTGTTTTTAATAATTAAACTGTCCTTTAAGGTTTTATCTAAAATTTGCTCTCGTTGTTTTTTATCTTCCACGCCAACATCATCAATCATTTTTGCTGAAGCCGTGTTTGGTCGTGGACTATATTGTGAAATAAACACCTGATCAAAGCTAATTTGTTTTATTAAATCATTGGTATGTTGAAACTGTGCTTCGGTTTCGCCTGGAAATCCGACAATCACATCCGTCGTGATAGATGCTTGTGGTGTAGCTAAACGGATTTTATTAACTATATCTAAATAATGTTTGGCAGTATATTTACGATTCATTACGCGCAAAATTTCATCATCACCCGATTGCAAAGCAATATGCCAATGCGGGCAAACTTTTTTGCTACCCGCCACAGTGGTAATTAATTTATCATTCAAATCCTTGGGGTGGCTGGTGGCAAAACGAATCCAAAAATCCCCTTCTAAATTATCTATCATAGTTATTAAGTCGGCAAAGTCTATTAAATTGTCATTCCCATTCTCCCCCTTGTCATTCCCGCGGAGGCGGGAATCCAGACGGTTGTCGGATTCTTCCATGGCCTGGATACCCGCCTCCGCGGGTATGACAGGAGAAGTGTAGCTATTAACATTTTGAGCGATTAGGATTATTTCTTTATAACCGCCAGCGATTAATTTTTCAACTTCAGCGATAATTTCCTCATGGGGTCGATAGGTTTCTCGACCTCTCGCATAAGGCACGACGCAGTAAGCGCAAAAATTATTACAGCCGTTACCAATTGGCACGTAGGCGCTAAAAGCTGACTCATGTTTAGCGTTCAAGCTTAGATAACCCTCATTGGAGCCTAAAGCCACAGATTGCCCTAATTTTGAGGCTAAAAGGGGCAAATCTACAATATCTAGCCAAATATCCACCGAGTCTTTAAGGCGTTTTTTAACGTCCTCTCTGGCTGATAAACAACCGGTTAAAACTAACTTAGTGTTAGGATTATCTTGTTTAATTTTTGGCGCTAAAGTATAGATTCTATTTTCCGCTGACTGACGAACTCCACAGGTTACCAAAACAACGACATCAGCCTTGATTACATCGACTTCAAAAATATAACCAAAACTCTCCAAATAAGAAGCAAGGCGTTCTGAATCCGCCTTGTTCATCTGACAACCAGTTACTACAATATTATAAGTATTCATAATTAACGCCCTAATTTTAATTTAAAATTTTATTGCGTTTAGCTTTCGATTTAGGATTTAGGATTTACGAATTAATAAAAGTATTTATTCCTGAATCATAAATCGTAAATCGTGAATCGTTTTTTACAATCCTTCTTGACTTAACTCTTCTAAAATCTTTCTTTGCTGTCGGCTGATATTTTTCGGCACTTTAATTTTGACGGTCACCAAGTGATCACCACGGCCTGTGCTATTTAGTCTTTGCACACCTCTACCTTTAAGCATAAAGATTTGTCCGGCTTCAGTACCGGCGGGAATCTTTAAGCTGACCTCACTATCAATAGTCTTAATATCACGTTTAGTGCCGAGAGTCGCTTCACTATAAGTAATTTCTAAGTCGGTTAAAATATCATAACCACGACGTTCAAAATTTTTATTAGCCCTAACATTAATTCTCAAATATAAATCGCCCGCGCCTCCGCCTTGTTCGCCAGCCTCGCCTTGTCCGGTCAGCCTAATAGTCTCGTCATTATCAATACCAGCCGGAATATTAACCGTTAGTTCCACTTTTTCATTAGTCACACCTCGTCCACGACACTTTGTGCATTTCTCCTTAATGATTTTGCCCGCGCCATTACAGGTTTCGCAGGTAGTTTGCATCTGGATATTGCCTAGAATTGTGCGTTGCATGCGGGTAACCTGACCACTCCCATGGCAAGTAGCGCAAGTTTCAATTTTAGTGCCTGGTTCAGCGCCCGATCCACTACAATGAACGCAATTAACATTTTTTTCCAGTTTGATGTTTTTCTTGACACCAAAAATTGCTTCCTCCCAGTCCAGTTGTAAGTTCATCTCCAAGTCACGTCCCCGTTTAGCTCGAGTGCGACCACTGGAGCGACGTCCGCCCCCGAAGCCGAACATATCACCAAACCCGCCTAAGATGTCGCCGAGGTCGTCCATATTAACATTATAAGAGCCTTGTCCTCCGCCCCAGGCGGATCCGCCTTGGGCGGAACCCCCGAAACCGCCACCGGAAAAAGTGGAGCCGAATTGATCATATTGCGCGCGTTTTTCTTTGTTACCTAAAACCTGGTAAGCCTCATTGGCTTCCTTAAATTTATCAACGTTACCGTTGGCTTTATCTGGGTGGTGTTCATGTGCTAACTTATGAAACGCCTTTTTGATTTGTTCTTCGGTAGCATTTTTTTCCACGCCTAAAATTTTATAATAATCTTTATTCATTAATTTTGTAATTTTATAATTTTATAATTTTTAAATAAATCCGAATTTTTAATAAAACTTCCTAACATTCTTTAGGTTATTTTAAAAATTATTTATAAAATTAAAAATTGGAAATTAAAAATTTTAATCTTTATCGTTATCCTTTAAATCCGATTTCCTTCTCGTCAGCTCCCGCAATATCTTTAATAGTACCAAATTGTTCCTCATACTTCTTAAGGTTCTCGTTCATAGCGCTAATCATACGCTTGAAGTGAGCTGGGGTGGTGATTAATTTAGACACCACGCGTCCGGAAGGAGGCATAACATTGGCAAACACTAATTGAAATTCCTCTTGATTGTGACGGATGTTGGCGAAATTGGTATATTCCGCGCCGGCAATGTTGTCGGCAATCTGCACCTCGCCCGGTTTTTGTTCGTTTGACATATTATTGTTCTTTAAAATAAGTGTATAAATACACAATTAATTGAATAAAGCTAGGAATAAATCCTATAATAATACCGTAAATAAAATATCTATAACCTTTTTTATCCTTGTCATCGTTTTCTATTTTAGATAAACGTTTTTCGAAAAAGGCTAATTCAGACCTTAACAACTCTACGCTTTTTTCTAGGGTTTGTAGGTTGTTCGTAGGATTCAATTTAATATCATATCCCTGATACCCACTTCTCCCCTCTTCATTTAATTCCATAAATATTTACGTATTATTATTGTGCTACTAATACGTGATTACTTTTTTTCTTCAAACTCGCCCTCCACTGGCGCTGGTCCTTCGCTTTCGCCTTGACCTTCAGTCTTAGGTTGTTCTGCTGTTGCTTCGTCGGCCGTAGCCTTGGCAGAGGCCGAATACATAGCCGCGCCAATCTTTTGCGCGATAGTATTTACTTCTTCCAACTTCGCTTTGATTTCCGTATATTTATCAGAATCTTTCAAAGTTTTTAATTCGCCTAATTTGGTTTCCAGTTCAGTTTTATCCTCGGGAGTCATTTTATCGCCGGATTCTTTGAGTAATTTTTCCAATTGGAAAACAACCGCGTCAGCCTGATTTTTAATTTCGGCGTTTTCTTTCTTAGCTTTATCTTCATCGGCATGTAGTTCGGCTTCTTTCTTCATCTTTTCAATTTCTTCTTTAGAAAGTCCGGACGAAGCCGTAATAGTAATATGTTGCACGCGACCCGTCGCTTTATCAGTAGCTTTGACATTCAAAATACCATTGGCATCAATATCAAAGTTAACTTCAATCTGGGGAAGTCCACGAGGAGCTGGTGGAATACCATCTAAAATAAAGCGACCAAGAGTTTTATTATCTTGCGCCATCGGACGTTCACCTTGGACAATATTAATTTCCACGCTGGTTTGTGAGTCAGAGGCGGTAGAGAAAACTTGCGACTTAGAAGTAGGAATAGTGGTATTGCGTTCAATCAAAGGAGTCGCCACACCACCCATGGTTTCAATGCCTAGAGTCAACGGGGTGACATCTAATAATAAAATATCTTTAACATCACCTTGCAAAACTCCAGCCTGCACAGCAGCGCCTAAGGCCACTACTTCATCAGGATTAACGCTCAAATTTGGTTCTTTGCCAAAAAATTGTTTAACTTTTTCATGAACCATAGGCATACGAGTCATACCACCAACCATAATCACCTCTTGAATATCAGCGGTACTCATACCAGCATCAGCCAAAGCTTTTTTGCAAGGCGCTAAAGTGGCTTCCACTAAATCGCCGACCAATTCTTCCAATTTGGCGCGCGTAATTTTTTTCACCAAGTGTTTTGGACCTTCGGGACCAACAGTAATAAATGGTTGGTTAATTTCAGTTTCCGTGGCGCTGGATAATTCAATCTTGGCTTTTTCACCCGCTTCTTTAATACGTTGCAGAGCTAAAGGATCTTTAGACAAATCAATGCCTTCTTCTTTTTTAAATTCTTCAATAATCCAATTAATAATACGTTGATCAAAATCAGCTCCACCCAAGTGAGTATCGCCGTTGGTGGCCTTCACTTCCACGGTGTCCTCGCTCACTTCCAAAATAGAGACGTCAAAAGTTCCACCGCCTAAGTCATAGACAGCAATTTTTTCACCTTTCTTTTTATCAAAGCCATAGGCTAGCGCAGCGGCGGTTGGTTCATTAATAATACGTTTCACATCTAAGCCGGCAATTTGTCCGGCATCCTTAGTAGCTTGGCGCTGGGCATCATCAAAATAAGCCGGAACAGTAATAATAGCCTCGGTAATCTTTTCTCCGAGTCTAGCCTCGGCATCAGCTTTTAATTTAGACAAAATCATGGCTGATACTTCTTGAGGAGAGTATTCTTTATCGGCTAGTTTAATTTTCACGCCCTCACCGGCTTGGCTGATGGCATAACTCATAACTTTTAAATCACGTTGTACTTCATCATCAGTAAAACGACGGCCAATTAAACGCTTAACTTCCGAGACAGTATTGGCCGGGTTAGTCACACTTTGACGCTTGGCGGATTGACCAACTAAGCGTTCGTTGCTTTTAGAAATAGCAACAATAGAAGGAGTGGTGCGGTTACCTTCTGAGTTTTCAATAATTTTTGGCGCTCCGCCTTCCATAATGGCCATAGCGCAGTTAGTGGTTCCTAAATCGATTCCTAGAATTTTACTCATATTATTTGTTATTATTAATTATTTTAAATTTTCCTCTGTTTGTTTTTTATAATCTTCAGCTTGTTGTTGAACCTCAGTAGCTCTAATCTTTAATTGGTTTTCTGTGCTAGTAGCCGTATTTTTATTTTTAATGGTTGGAAATAAAACGTTCGCTTGCGTAACTACCAACCAAACCATCAAAGCGACTCCCAAAAGTAAAGCGATTAATAAAGCATAACCATTTTTACTCTGCGACATACTTTTATGTTATTAATTTGTAAACAGTTACTCTGGCTGGAATAATAACTTTTTCATTTAGGGTATAGCCGGCTTTTAATTCGCGAGCCACTAAGCCATCTTGACTTTCATCTTCAGTTTCTTCATTGCTCACTGCTTCCATCGTGGCGTGATCAAAGGCGGCGCCTTGGGTGACAATCTCCTTAACCCCATTATCCTCTAAAACTTTTTTAAATTGATTTAAAACGTGCTTAACTCCCTCTATCCATTTACTGCTATCTTCGGCGTGATCCAGAGACAATTTTAAATAATCGTAAACGGGAATAAAATCTTGTAGTAAACCTTCGTTAGCATATCTGGCAAAGTCTTGTCTGTCTTTTAGATGCTGTCTAGATAAATTTTGATAATCAGCCAAAGCGCGCAAATATTTACTTTCAAAGTTATCAATTGTTTCAACGGAGACCGCCTCCGCCAAAGGCTCCGTCGAGTCGAAGCCGGCCTTGTCCTCCGTAGTCTTGACGGAGGAGGATTTTATTTTTGACATAAGTTATCTTTTACAAATTTTACTAAAGCTAAATTCTTGGCATAGTCGAGTCGGAGTGGCCCTAAAATTCCAAAGACTCCTTCGTGACCATCGACGCAATACTTCACCACAATAGTGCTACAAAAACTGCCAAACGGTCCATCTGAACCAACTAAAATAGCTGGGGTTGATTCTATATCATCAAAATACTCGTTAATAATTTCATCCAAGTTATCGATGACCTCTGAAAAATCAGCTAACAACTCTGCCTGAATTAGTTCTGGTCGTAAAAACAAATTACTAAGGCCGGTATAATAGACATTTTGTGCAGGTAGAGCCCAAAAAACTGCTAAACCTGAAACTTCTGCCATATTCTTGGCCACTTTTTTAAAATCTTTTTCTTCTAATGAACCCAAGGTTTTAGTTTCATTATTATATAGTTCTTCGGTTTTAAGACGTGATATAAACCACTTATAAGCCTTTTCAGTAGGAATGCGTCCAGCCGAAGTATGGGGTTGAACAATATAACCGGCATCTTCTAAAATCGCCATTTCGTTACGAACCGTAGCTGAAGAAATAGCTAGTTTGTATTTATCAACCAAAGCACTGGAACTAACCGGAGCGCCAGAGGCGACGTGTTCCTTAATAATGGTCTCTAAAATTAGCTCTTGACGTTCATCCATAAACTTTGGCGGCGTGTGAGCCGTTATCCAGAAGTAAAGGCTTTGCTTTAGCAAAGAATTTGCTTCGGGGGGTACCTTTTTGCAAACAAAAGAATTTTATCATTTTTGGCAGTCACGTGTCAAGAGTGCTAAAAACAAAAAAGCTAAAATTATTTTTGGCTAATTTCAGCTAATTATTTTGTATGATTTTAACTAAATATTCTTTTGACTAAAATACCAGTTCAAAAATTCCCAAGCCACATTCATCGCCGTAACACTACCCTCTTCCCCTTCCTCGATTAAAACAGTCAAAACTATTTCTGGCTTATCGTAGGGCGCAAAACCCGTAAACCAGGCATGTGGCTTCTTTTCTGTTGACCACTGCGCCGTACCGGTTTTACCGGCAGCAGCCACCGGCAAGGCATCCAAACGGCGAGAGCTACCACTAGTAACACCTTGGCGCATGCCTTCTCGCACTACTTTTAAAGTCTCGGCTGAAATAACATTAGAACGAGCCGGCGTCACGTCAGTGGCGGAAATCAGTTTATCCTCACCGGATAAAACATACTTCACCACGTGCGGACGATACATATTACCACCATTAGCAAAGTAGGTGGTATAATTGGCTACCTGTAAAGGCGTCACAATTAAATCTCCCTGACCGATAGCTACGTGGTAAGTATCTCCAATATACCAATTCTCTTTTTTAGTGCTTTCTTTCCATTCTTTGGTTGGAATAAAGCCGTTAGCTTCTCCCGGCAAATCGATACCGGTCTGTTCACCTAGTCCAAACATTTTGAAATATTTATCCATACGATCGATGCCTAATCCCACAAAATCTTGATAACCACCACCGATATAATAAAAATAAGTATTAACTGATTCGGCAATCGCCTTACGCGCATTAGTCATACCGTGACCACCCGCTTTCCAATCAGGAAAAAACCAATCCGTAATACGTAGTCCTCCATTACTTAAAAATTGTGTATTTTCATTAACAATGCCTTCTTCTAAAGCTCCTGATAACACCACCATTTTAATTGTTGAACCAGAAGGATATTCACCATTAACGGCGCGAAAAAACAATGGCTTATCCGGATGATTAGCTAAATAACTATATTCTTCCTGACTAATACCGCGCGCAAAATCGTTGTTATTATAAGTCGGTAAACTCACTAAGCTGATAATTTCTCCGTTATTGGGATTCATAGCAATAGCCACGCCACGACTCATTCCGAATTTAGTTAAAGTGGCGCGCATAATTTCTTCCAACTTAACTTGCGCCAAACTATCAATTGATAAAACCAAATTATTACCATCCTTAACACGCGACTGACTAATAATTTTTTTCTCCTGACCCAAGGCATCCACTTCCACTTGTTGGCGACCATTAACTCCTTTTAATTCATTTTCATAAAAAGTTTCCACCCCGGTTTTACCAATATAATCAATCGGCGAATACTCCTGACCAGCCTTAGCTAATTCTTCGGCGTTAATTTTCCCGGTATAACCCAAAACATTAGAATAAGATAGGGTCGGTAAAAAATACTGTCGGCGGCTCTGGTTCGACAACACTACGCCACGCATCTTGCTAGCTTCCAGATAAATCAACATGGCCTTATCGTAGTCCACATTTTCCACAATCGGCAAAGGTTGAAAGGCTTCAAAAGATTTGGGTTTAATCTCACGGAGCTTAGTTTCCATTTCCGCCACACTAACATTACCTAAGATGTTACTAAGTCGTGACAGAGTTACCTGGCGCTCTAAAACGTCGGTTGGTAAATCGGCCGGAATAAAATACAACAAAAAATTAGCGGCGTTTTGTACTAGTGGATTTAAATCTTTATCATAAATAATGCCACGTTTTGCTTCAATACGTTTAATACGAATACGATTGCCGTCTGATAAGTCGCGATAATAAGCGCCATTAGCCACCTGTAACCAAAAAATTCTACCCACTAATATTAAAAAGCAAACAACAAGAATAATTTTAATAGACCAGACATTGTTGGCGTTAAAAGTTCGGCCCAAATGCAAACCACCCGTACGACCCTCAACCATATTTTCCGCCGTACATTCATTGCGATAACGCGAGCCAGGACGAACATTAGCAAAATGATTATCAGCCAAAGCAAAAGGATTATGTCGCTTATTAATTGTCAGGTGTTTTTTAAACATGGAAAAATAGCCTTAATCCGAAACTACGAATTAAATCCTAATACTACGAAAGATACAAACACGCGATTATTTTTTGTAACTTTTGTAGTATTCGGATACCTTTTTGTAGTATTCGGATTAATTTTTTTATCTTTTAATTAAAAATACCGGCTTCAGTCTGTAGCTCATCCAACTAACAATATAAAAAGAAATAATAGTTACCACCCAATTAGCCAGCAAACGCTTTATTTCGGTTCCCATTAAATTATCAGCTGGAAAACCAAAAACCAACCAATTGGCCGCATCATAAATAACAGTCACCATAGTTATAATCAACAAAAAAGAATAAAGGGAACGATTAGTTAAAACATTACTCAAAAGCCAATAAACAAAGAGTAGTATTCCACAAAATAAAACTGTATAAAAACCAAACAATCTAAAAGAAAACAAATCAACTAGAAATCCACTTAAAAGCCAACAACCAATAGTTTGTTCTAAACCAAAAAGTACTAACAAAAATATTAAAATCACCAGTGATAGATTAATATAAATACCGCCTGGCAGAGATTTAGTTAAGGCGGTTTGTAAACCAAAGAGCGCCACCATGCCCACAAAAATAAAAAATATTTTGAAGCTCATATAATTACCAGTTGGTGGCTGGCGGAATAATTACCGCCACTATTTTTAAATTATCTAAGTCAGCTGAGGCTTCTACTACGGCCTGTTGCCATAATTCATTACTAGCCTTATCTAATTGACTAACCTTACCAATCACCAAGCCTCCCGGCACATCATTTTCTAAGCCGGCTGTCACTACAAGTTGACCCTGATTAATTACTTTAGTTTGTGGAATAAAATCCACCTTAATAGTTAGGCCAGATTCGCCTTGCGCCACACCAGCCACGCCCTCATCGCCCTGAATAGACACTGCTAAACGACATCCCTTATCGATTAAGAGAGATACCTCGGCTAGATTATCTTTAACTTTAGTAATGCGTCCAACTACTAAACCTAAATCATTAACTACGACTAAGCCCTCTCTAACTCCGTCATTAAGGCCTTTATTGATAATTAATTTATTACGCTCACTAGGGCTGAAGCTAGCCACTTCGCGCGAAACGACGTTAGCCATTAAGTACTGATACTTATTTTCCGTAAAAAACTTTAAGTACTGTCTAAGGGTTATGTTCTCTTCCTCGGCAACATGCAAACGGGCATTATCTTTGGTAATTTCGGCGATATCAGCTTCTTGTTTTTTTAAGATATCATCTAAACTCCTACGGTCAGTAGCCTCACTATAATAAGAACTAATATTCGAACTAACATTATGAAGCTTAACCGCCAATGGCGATACTATACCAATGATTAAATTTTCTATTGGCAACGATAAGCCGGTCCAATGAAAAAAAACAAGCAGTCCAAAAATAACTGCCCAGGTGCTAATCTGCCTATTTTTAAACCATTTGTTTTTCATTTGCTAAAAATTTTACAAATCCCTGGTACTTGGTACGGAAATTTTATTCAAAAGTTCTAAATCGCCAAGCAAAATTCCAGTGCCACGCACCACACAAGTCAAAGGATCTTCAGCAATACGTACTGGCACGCGAGTAGCATTGGCGATTTCTTTATCTAAGCCTTTAAGCATAGAACCTCCACCAGTCAGCACAATTCCACATTCATAAATATCAGCCACCAGCTCTGGTGGAGTAGTTTCTAACACCAATTTAATGCTATCAATAATTTGATTTAAACTTTTACGCATGGCTTCACGAATTTGTCCGTCGGTTACTCTGATTTCTTTAGGCAAACCGCTAATTAAATCGCGACCTCGAATATTCATTTCCAGGTTTTCCTTTAAGTGAGCGGCGGCGCCAATTTCAATTTTAATTTTCTCGGCTAGTTGCTCGCCAATTAATATATTAAATTCTTCACGCACATATAAAATAATATCGTTATTTAAAGCCGTGCCAGCTAAACGCAAACTCTTGGTATTAACACAACCTCCCAAAGAAATAACAGCAATATCAGTCGTGCCTCCACCAATATCAACAATCATCGTGGCGCTAGCCTCCAGGACCGGTAAACGTACGCCAATAGCAGCCGCCATCGGTTCTTCTATGAGATGGACTTCACGAGCTCCAGCTGATTTGGCGGCATCCTCAACGGCTTTTTTTTCTACTTCAGTAATATCCAAAGGAATACCAATAACCACCCGAGGGCGAGGCATTAAAGTAAAGTTTTCACTATGCACTTTATCAATAAAAAATTTAAGCATTTTTTCCGTCACCTCAAAATCACTAACCACGCCATCCACCAAGGGCTTAATCGCCACAATATAAGCCGGTGTCTTACCAATCATTAATTTGGCTTCTTCGCCCACTGCCAAAACTTCGTCAGTGCGATTATCAATCGCCACCACGCTAGGTTCATTAATAATAATGCCTTTATCGGAGGTATAGACTAAAGTACTGGAAGTGCCCAGGTCTATTCCCAAATCTTTGCTAAATTTTCCTAAGAATTTATTAAACATACAAAGAGTTCATAAAGTCCATAAAGTTTATAAAGTCGAAAGTCAAATTCATATACAAAACAGAAGGTTGTTTCTCCTCCTTTATTTAACAGTACAAAGCTATTTCTTATGTATGTAGTCTAGAATTTTACTAATTTTAACAATCTCTAAATTGTGTCCGGCGCGGGCTTTAATTTCTACACCACCTTCTTTTAAGGATTTAGCGCTCACGACAATGCGATACGGGCAACCAATCAAATCAGCGTCACCAAATTTAATTCCGGCTTGTTCATCCACACGATCATCATACAAAACTTCAACCCCAGCCTTAGTTAGATCCTTATAGATACGCTCAGCTTCTTCGTCCTCTTTCAAGGAAATCAAATGAACTTTAAATGGGGCTATTTCCTCTGGCCAAATAATACCTTTAGCGTCATGCGAGACCTCTACGATAGTGCCCATAATACGACTGGGACCTAGTCCATAGCAACCCATGATCACTTCTTTTTCAGCTCCCGTAGCATCTAAATAATTAAAACCAAAAGGAGCCGAAAAACGAGTGCCCAGTTTAAAAATATTACCAACCTCAATCGCCTTTTTTTCTACCAAGTCTTCGTTGCCACAACTAGGACAAGCGTGACAATCTTCGATAATTTCTTTATTGACGGCAATTTTACAATCTTCACATACATAAATAGTATCCTCGCCTGATTCACAAACCGTTTGGAACTCATGAGAATATTTAGAAAAAGCTCCACCCGAAGCGTAGGTTAAAAAAGTAATATCAAGAAGTCCTAAGCGTTGAAAAATTTTAAAATAAGCTTTCTGAACAATTTTATAATATTGATTTAAGGTTTCTTCATCAGGATGAAAAGAATACATATCTTTCATGGAAAATTCTCGTCCGCGGATGAGCCCTGCCTTGGCTCGCAATTCGTTCCGAAATTTGGTTTGAATTTGAAAAACAGCTAAACTTAAATCCTTATAAGACATAACATGTTTGGCCACAGTTGGCGTCACAATTTCTTCGTGGGTCGCGCCGAGCGCATATTGTTTAAGATCATTGCCGGCTACTTTAAATAAAGCATCAAAACTATCCCAGCGTCCAGTGACATCCCAAACTTCCTTAGGGGTAAGCGCTGGCATTAATATCTCTTGTCCACCAATAGCTTCCATTTCTTCACGCACCAAGTCCATAATCTTTCTATGAACGCGTAAACCTAAGGGCAAAAAAGTATAAATACCAGCCGCCATTTTATCAACGAAACCAGCCCGAATTAAGACTTTAGCATTAAAACTAGTCTCATCACGAGGCTCTTCTTTAAGGGTTCTGGTAAATAATTTACTTTGTCTCATATTCCTTGTCCTCCTCCCCCTTTTTTAAGGGGGAGGTCGGGAGGGGGTAAACTCATTTTTTATAAAGCTATTCTTTGTCTTGTTCAATTTTACCCGAAAAAAGGCTCGGTGTCAAAGGAAAGAAAAAGCAGGTTTTAGGTAATACCTGCCGGCCGGCGAGGCAGGGGTAATAGATTTTAGTAAAAAATACACTATTGACAAAATCTTTAAAACATTATATGTATAAGGGTAATTACTAATTTTCGTACCTTAATAAGGAGAGAAAAATGAGCAATGATAATTGCTTTGGATTTCCGGTTTCCGAAGAAGAATATGAAGAACTTCAAAGAATCGGATCAACGACATTAAAAAACACCAAATTTTATGCCCCATCAATAAACATGCAGGTACCGATTGGTTGGCGCGTCAAAATTACTTCAATTAGTTCTCGCCAACACGCCAATGTTCGCATCATAAAAATATCTAAACCGGTAAAAAATCGCCAGGGTTTAATTTGTCGCGAGGTTGTAGTAGAAAGAGTTATTTGCTCTGATAGTAGTTGTATTAATCTTGGTAAAGATTATAGCGACGGGGCATGGAAAAGACTTTATTACAGAGATCCTGATTAAAAATCTATACTACAGTTCATTAGAAACTAAAACCGGCTAGGATTTTAATCCAAGCCGGCTTTTTTATTTTTCTATTACTTTATACCTATACTTAATACCTATTTTCTCCCTTTTTCAAACAAGACCAACAAAGGCGAAGCTAGGAAGATGGAGCTATAAGTTCCGAAGAAAATACCAACAAACAAGGCCATAGCGAAGTAGCGGATAGAATCACCGCCCCAAATAATAATCGCCATCAAAGTCAAAAGCACAGTAAAAGAAGTAGCCATGGAGCGAATCATAGTTTGATTGACGCTGGTATTAATTGTATCTTCAAAGCTTTCGTGACTCTTAGGTAAATTTTCGCGAATACGATCAAAAACCACAATAGTATCAGCAATACTATAACCAAAGACGGTTAGCAAGGCTGCCACAAAAGGAGTATTAACTTCAATCCCATGAAAGTGTCCTAAGAAGCTAAAAAAACCAGTCACAATAATCACATCATGAAATAAAGTAATAACACCGGCCACACCATACTTCCAAGAAGCTACCGGACGTGACACTTTGCGAAAAGCATAAGCTACATAAGAAATAATAGCGATAACAATCAAAATAATAGAATAGATAGCGTTACGTTTTAGCTCTTTACCGATAGCTGGACCAACTGACTCATAGCGAAGCTCCTCCAAAGAGCTTTGGGTAGTAGCAGTATCACCACTAGTAGTAATCTGCGCTTGGACACCTGTATTACTATCAGTTTGAATTTTTGGAGCCTCTGTAACTTTGTCGCCAGCTAAAACACGTAATTTTTTAACCACTTCCTGATGCATACTTTCTTCGGTGTTTTGGAAACGTAAAACTACACCATTTTGATCGGTTGGTTGAACAGTTAGACCTTTAAGATCCAAACCAGTCAAAGCTTCATTGATTTGACCAACATTTTTAGTTTGGGCAAATTTTACTTCCAATAAACTGCCTCCGGTAAAATCAATACCAAGATTAAGTCCCCAGCCAAAGAAAGCTACTAAAGACGCAATCACTAATACGCTGGAGATACTAAACCAAATTTTTTTCTTTTGAATAATTCTATACATATATTTTACTTTTTAATTTTTTTGGTTCTATAAATCAACCAGCTATATTTTTCTAACCAACGTTCGTCAATTAACTTCAAGAAGTTTCTGGTAACTACCACAGCAGTAAACAAAGACACCAAAACTCCCAAAAGCAAGGTCACGGCGAAACCCTTGATAACGCTAGTGGAGAACATAATCAACACTAAACAGGTAATAATCGTAGTAAAGTTACTGTCACGAACCGACGTCCAAGCGCGAGCAAAACCATCCTCTAAGGCGCGTGACAAGGTTTTACCGTTGCGTAATTCTTCCTTGAGACGTTCAAAGATTAAGACATTGGCATCGACCGCTACTCCGATAGACATAATAAATCCAGCAATACCTGATAAAGTCAAAGTAACTGGCCAGAGTTTAAAGATGGCTAAAACTATTAAGCCATAGACCAATAAACTGGCGCTAGCTAAAACTCCTGGTAAGCGATACATCAAAATCATAAAGATAACAACCAAAAGTAAACCAACTAAACCAGCATGCAAACTCTTAGCCACAGATTCTTTACCTAGCGAGGCGCCGATAGTTTGTTGATTAATTAATTCAATTGGTACTGGCAAGGCACCGGCGTTTAAGCTCTGAGATAAATCTTTGGCTTCCTGCATAGTGAATTTACCGTTAATAACTGCTTTGCCTCCGCTGATTTTTTCATTAACTTTAGGAGTGCTAATTGGATAATTATCCAAGTAAATTGCTACTGGCTTACCAATATTGGCTTCGGTAATTTGTTCAAATAATTTCGCGCCTTCTTCATCAAATTCTAGTCCGACTTCTGGAGCACCGTCATTAGGATTGAATTCCACGGTGGCGCGCTTTAAATTCTTGCCGGATAATTGAGTATTTTTCCAACCATCATTTGGTCCGAGAATATCTTCCACGGTTTTGGTTTTAACCAAAATGTGACGAACTTGATATTCAGTAATAGTTCTTTCATCTTGCTTATAAATAAGATGGAAACCGAATTCTGTTTCCACTACACCAGAAATGGTGCCCTTAGCCATTGGTTTAATAGCATCCACAAATGGCTTCACCATATTACTACCGCCAAACCAACCTAAATCACCACCGGATTTATCGGCGCCCGGTTCAGTGGAGTTTTTCTTAGCCAATTCAGCAAAGTTGGCCGGAGTAGCTTGTTTTTTCAGGTCTTCGATTTTAGCTTTAGCCTCATCCTTACTTAAATTGCCTTCACAACTAGTAGCCCCCTTGTAACAGATTAAAATATGGCTAGCCTTATATTCTTTGGCATCAGTTGTACCTTCTTGGCGCAAACGTTTGCCCTCTAATTTAAATAGTTCATAACCACTAGCTAGCTTTTGTAAATCTTTACTGGTGCTAACTGGCTTCATCTTACTAACAATCGCCATAATGTCCGGTTGTTCAGTGGTTGTAATCCAACCTAAGTCGCCACCATTTTGTTTAGTTTTCTCATCTTCAGAGTAAGATTTAGCTAAAGCAGTAAAATCACCGCCAGACAATAACTTGCCCAAAACGAGTTCAGCTTTCTTTTTAGCTTCACTATTAAATTTTTCTAATTCTTTTTTCTGATCATCGGTCAAACCTTTAGCATCTAAGTTTTGTTCTTTAAATTCAAGAAGTGGAGTTTCCCCGATTTTTTTAATAGCATCATTAACATCTTTAATACCGGCCAGTTCTACTAAAATACGATAATCACCATTGGCGCTTTGATTAACTTGGACTAGAGGTTCGGATACGCCGAAAAAATTAACGCGTCTTTCAATAACATCGCGAGCGCCGTTAACAGCGGCGACACGATCGGCTTGAGCGATACGGCTGACATCAGCTTGATACAAAAGTTGAGAACCACCCTGCAAATCCAATCCTTGTCGGAAAGGCACTTCTTTGACTTTGGGTAAATTGAGACTCAACTTAGTAACCGCTTCATTGTAGTAATTACCAAAATCAACAAAAAAAGCGCTAACAGAAATAATGGTAATAAAAACAAAAGCCCACCATAACTTTCCCTTTCCTTTTGGTTGCAAAATTTTGACTAAAAAATTGTCAGACATATTGGTTAAGAAATAAAAGCCCTTAAGGCTTTTCTTAATTTATTATTATAATATAGATAATTTTAAAGCTTTACTGGTTAAAAATCAAGGCTTTACAAATAATAAAAAACCTGTTATTTATTCCCCTCTTGAGAGGGGTGGCCGAAGGCCGGGGTATGTTAATCTTAGCAAAAATAACAATTCACACACCCCTACCCCTCTCTAGAGGGGAATATTTATAAGTCGTAAGGACGAACACTTAAAACGTCACATTTACCACAAACCATTTTTTGGTGTAAACGGAAGTGCTCGAAATGCTGATTCTGCCAAATTTCGGCAATACTCGCCTCATTAATATTACCTAAAGACAACTTCGGTAAGGAGCAACAAGGCGTCACGCCACCGGCTTGATTGATATAAACATTATCAAAAGTCCTTAAGCACGGCGGTCCCAAGCGGTGTAATAACGGATAAACCAAATTATAAACTCGAGATAAAATTCCATCCATCGCCAGATAGGGCAAGAAATCTACTCCTACGCCCAAGTGTTTAGTTTTCAATAATTTTTTAACTAAAGCTTTTTCCTCGGCCAAGCTTGGTCGTTTTAAGTCATGACAAAAACGCAAATCCAAGCGACTAATACGCACACGATCGACGCCCAGTTTTTTTGCCAGCTCAATAATTTTAAAAATTTTAGACTCACCTCCTAAATGATAAGTGGTTTGAAAATAAACTTTTATCTTAAAACCTCCTAAATGTTTTTCTGCTAAAAACTTTGTGATATTGCCAAGTTGTTTAGCTACTTCATGCCCAAAGCCATTTTTATCTGGTTCGGTATCATCAATAGAAAAAGTAATCGCATCCAGTCCTGATTCAAAAATATTTTGACGGCACGCTTCATTTAATAAACTACCATTAGTTGTTAAGCGCACGTCATGACCACGAGTTTTAGCGCCTCGAATCATATCAAAAATCTGTGGGTGTAAAAATGGTTCGCCCCAACTGGTTAAAACTAAATTTTTAATGCCCTCGGCTTTATCTAAGATTTTTTCATACATGGCCCAGCTCATATCTGTGAAACTAACGCCCAGGTCATAGCGTTGGCACATCTTGCAATTAAAGTTACAACGATTGGTTACTTCGATTTGGGCTTCCTTGGGTAGCTTAGGAATTCGATAAGCCATGCGGTCAATAAACTCTCTGGCTAATTCTAAAATAGACATCTTAGTCGAACTCTGGCTTAAAATTTGCAAATATTGGTGTTTTAATTGTTGCGTCACCTTTTTAATATCATAATTAGCGCGAGCGCGAAGCAAATTTATCTCACCAAAATCCTTGGCAATATCCGTGTTAGTTAAAATCCACCTTAATTTATCAGCTAAATCATCCACGTTGCCAGGCTCTACTAATAAACCTCCTTCTTTATTGACTACTACTGTGCGTACGCCCGGTAAATCAGAAGCAATTACCGGTTTACCGCAAGCCATGGCCTCTACTAAGACTAAACCAAAAACTTCACTCTTATTAATTGATGGTAAAACTGAAACATAAGCCAAATTATAATAATCACGCAAATCAATATTGGTGGCGCCAGTTTTAATTCTAATGACATCCTCTAGACCCGCTTTTTTAATTTGGTGTTTATATTCCTCCACTAAATTACCATTGCCGACGAATAACATTTTAAACTCATTACCTGCCTGCGCAGGCAGGCCCACCTCTTTTAATTTCGCGCCGGATTTAATTAAAACATCGACTCCTTTAAAGCCGTGGGTGGTCGACATAGCGCCAACGAATAAAATTATTTTGTCATGAGTAGAAAAACCTAGTTCGGTTAATAATTCTAGATTTTTATCTTGAGGATGATAAAATTTCGTATCAATGCCAAGTGGTAGTTCTACAAATTTTTTAGCATCAATGAAATAATATTTACTTAAATTAGAGTGACCAATGTAGTCTAGTGATGAGCAAGTGACAATATTGGCATTTTTAATTACTAAAGGTAGGAAAAATTTATTATAGAGAGCAAAAATATATTTACGCCAACCTTTGTCAACGATGGAATCCTGATGATAGGTCACAATTAGCTTGGCTTTAGGATGCAAGAATTTATATAGCCACACGACTTCAGCGCCACCAAAAAAAGGGTAATGTAAATGAATAACGTCAAAGTTTTTTAAATGCCTATATAGCCCGGGGATAAAACCGGCGTTTTGATATTTAAGCCAGGGCTTTAGTCTGACCACGGTAAAATTGGCGTCCAAGGCGGTTTGCTCGTCATAAGCAGGCGTAAAGACAGTAACGTCCACGCCGAGCGTGTCCAATTCTTTAGCAAAACTATAGACTGAATTGCCCATTCCGCCCTTATATGGCGGAAAGGTGCAAATAATTTGAGCCACTTTCATAAGATTCATCCTGTTAAATAAGATTTGAGCCTTTACATTAGCTCTTTTTAGTCATTTTGTCCATAAAAAAAGAGCCCGGAGGCTCTTTTTTCAAAAATCATTTATTTAGTAGCATTATAAATTGTTAAAATCTCAGCGCTAGTTAAAGCGCGGTTATAGAAACTCACGTTGTCCATTAAGCCTCCATATTCATAACCCTGGCTACCCGTAACTTTACGACCAATCATTAAGTCCCCATTATTAATCGGCACACAACCACTATAAACATATTGCTTGTCCAATTGACCATTAACATAAATCCTCAACACATTAGACGGGTCATCAAAAGTAACAGCAATAAAATTCCAAACATTGGTTGTTAAAATAACATTACCCTCAAAAGATTTTGTTTTATTATTACAAGTTCCACTATCATCCAAGAAAAATTCTAGCTCACCATGATTTTGTCCATTCTCCAAAGAAATGCCAAATTGACTTGGATTACCTTTTTCTAAAATATAATTATGTCCGGTTATTTCATCAGCCTTAGCCCAAAGAGCAATTGTTAGTGAACTAGCATTTAGCAAAGAAGTACTAGGTACTTTAACGTAATCATTAACACCATTGAATTTAGCAGCCCGCGTTCCATCATAGCTAGTGTCATAATGAGTTGGTCCGGTTCCATACCAAGTGCCATTATTAACATAACCAGAATAGTCAACTGCCGTAGGTCCACCACCTTCATCAAAAATCCAATAACCAACTAAACCACTAACTCGAGTAATATTAGTCGGCAAACTCTCCGGCTTAATAACAATGCTTCCTGGCAACAAACCGCCAACCGGCCCATCCAAGCAAGCATTTAATTGATAACTACTACCTAAATTAAAATATTGATAACCTCCTGGTGGACAAATACTATTTCCAGGATGAATGGGATCACTAGGGATTTGTATTAGATATACCTGTCCGTTAGGTCCTGCCAGAGCGCCATTACCCAAAACACTAGGATAAATTTCTTCTTTACGATAATAAGCATCTAGGGCCATGGAAATACTTTTTAAATCAGCCACTCGTTTAGTATCATTGAGTTTAATTCGTAAACCAGCATAAATTATGCTCGCACCAGTCGATAGTAGGGCAATAATAAAAACGACGACGATATATTCAATAATCGTAAAAGCTGACTCGCTAAATTGCTTAACTCTTTTGCCGGTATAACTAACAACCCAATACAAAATTGCCGTTAACAAAAACGATCCAAATACAGCCAAATTATACAACAAAAAGTCCGGGGTTATTAAAAAATAAATTAAACCAATCAAAGGAAAGAATATTATACCAACTGATTCTTTTTTCCAGGCTAAAGCAATGATTGCCATAGTTAGAAAAAGTGGCACGGACTGCATAAATAAATCTAAACTTAAACCGGTAGACAAATTTTGTCCTAAAAAATTAAGCCAAAAAAAGATGCTAATCATCACCAAAACAAGAATTGATAAAATTCTCGGCAACCAAGGCAAAATTTTAAAAGCTGGCTTTTTCTTTTTCATATAATTATTATGTGAATATACATATAGTACCATTTTTTGCTTTACGCGTAAATAAAAATAAAGCCAACTCCTGTGAGCTGGCTTTAAAATGTTTGTTTTTAGAATTTTATTTATTAGATAAGGTTAAAGTGTTTAAGTGCTGGTAAAATATTTGGTGCCAGGTCTTGAGTTTCAATTCCTTGAATTGGCAACCAATCCCACTTACGAATATCATTTCCCGGTTTAACCTCGCCCACTCGCTTAGCTAAATAATGCACCAAAATGACATCGCAATCCCCTTCCATAGTTTCTTTTTTAGCATAAGTAAAAAATGGTTCGGGATTAATTATTTCAATATCAATTCCCATTTCTTCTTTAACTTCACGGCGAGCGGTTTCAATTAAATCTATATCAAAATCTTCCACTCGTCCCCCACAAAATTTCCAAAAAGTTGTATCACCGTGCTGATTAAGCAAAACTTTGCCATCCTCCACGATAACCGGACCGGAAGCAATAATAATTTTAGCCATATTTTTTGCTGTCATCCCAGTGAAAGCTGGGATCCAGGGGTTTACTTTTTATATTATATGTAACGTAACGCTTGACAATAATATTATTTTGACTATGCTTAAACTAACAGTAATAGGTGTCAAGTAGTCGTGCTCTATTGCCTCTCTATAATAAAGAGAATTTGATTACCTCTTTAGAATAGAGCGAGTTGTTTACGACTACAATTGCCATCAGTTTTATAAAATTGAACCCTAGTGAGCTTTGGTCCGGATATAGATGACTAAATCATCTGAAAATAAACTCACGCTACTAGCAGTTCACAAAAAATTTTATAAAAATCTGATGGCTTTTTTATTTCTTGGAAAAACCCTCAAGAGCCTTCAGAACTTCCACCGGAGTCACGAAAACAACAGTGTTAGATTTGTCAGACGACATGTCGTTGATGGCGCGTAAGGTGCGCAAATGCAAGGCGCCCGGTACATCGGACAACATCTTAGCCGCTTGCGCCATTTTTTCGGCGGAAGCTAGTTCACCTTCAGAATTAATAATCACGGCGCGCTTTTCGCGTTCAGCTTCGGCTTGCTTGGCAATCACTCTCTCCATTTCCGGTGGCAAGCTGACGTCTTTTAATTCTACGCCACTGACTTTGAGCCCCCAGGCATCAGTTTCTTTGTCTACAATTTCACGAATGCGTTCAGCGATTTGATCGCGTTTGGATAATAGTTCGTCCAAAGTAACTTCACCGACAATATTACGCATAGTGGTTTGGGCGTATTGAGAAATAGCGTAATAAAAATTCTCCACTTCAATCACCGCCTTTTCGGCCGAAAAAACCTTGTAATAAATAACGGCGTTGACCGTCACAGACACGTTGTCGCGAGTAATAGCTTTTTGATCTGGCACATCTACGGCCTTCACGCGCATGTCCACCTTTTTGTAAAATTGAAACACCGGCACCAGCAGTCTCCAACCTGGATCCATAATGCCGGAAAATTTTCCCATAGTGAATTTAACCCCGCGCTCATATTGGTTAATCTGCTTTAAGCAGGCCACCAACACCACGACGACTACGACGACGTAAGGAATTAGTTGTTCCATACTTTTTTTGCTGTCATCCCGGCGGAGGCCGGGATCCAAGTTTAATAATTATGCCTCCTTTGCCTTATTAATTATGACGGCGTGTGAGCCGTTACCCCGAGGTATTTGCTAAAAGCAAATCCGAGGGAATTCCTTTATTCAAATTAGCTATAAGCAATAGCTTCTTCTTCCTATTCAACACCTTAATTTTACTTTCTGCAATACTGGCCTTAGAACGATTGGCATAGCGTTTACTATAGACCAATTTCACTGGTCGGCGCGCTCGGGTATATTTGGCGCCCAGTTTGGAATCGTTGTGTTCTTTAACTCGCCTAGCTAAATCCACGGTAATCCCGGTATACAATGTCTTGTCAGCGCATTCTAGAATATAAACATAATACATGACCATTAAAATTTAAAATTATTTAACCAGGTTAATTTACTTAAATTTAGCACTTTTTTGGTGAAAAATCAATAAAATTATAACTAACCAATATTTGACATTAGGTATAAATAAAGCTAATACTTAAATAAATAATTGACAGGTCTTTAAAATTAAATAAATCACCAATAGACGGAGGACAAAATGTTAAAAAACAAAAAGTATGCTCTGTGCTTGGCTACGATTGGAGTGTTTCTGCTTATATGCGTATCTCTTGATCCAAGCTTTGCTCACAATCTTACCATTAGCTACTGGGGATTATTCTTTATAGCTATGGCTATTGCTTCGCTCTTTCTAGATGGTCACTCTAAAATTGAAATAGGAGTGATGAATTCTCTGCCCGTTATCCTAAGCTTAGTTTATGTCGTTAATGGCACTGTTCTTCTTGTTGAGGGTAATAAGAATAATAACGATCAACTGCTTCATTGGGGCGTTCTTTTCGTCGGTGTCGGTTCTATACCATTTTTAAATAAAATTATATACGAATGGTATGTCCTAAAAAGAAAAAAGGAAATTAAATAACCAAAAATTGGTTAGCAAACACAATAAGGTAATCACTAGATTACCTTATTTTTTTAGCTAATTAATTATTGACATTATCTAAAAAACATTATAGAATAATAAATCTTACAAAGTACATTAGAATTTAATAGTTAATTATCAATCAATAAACACAGAGGTGCAGCAATGAACGAAAGAAAAATCTACGGTCTTTCCATGACTGGTCTTGGTCTGTTTTTTGTCATTGGGGCCAAAATCAGTGGTTCGGCCCCCGATGTTAAACAAGATCTTATTATAACCATTTGGGGGTTAGTTTTCATAACCATTGGGGTTTCATCTTTTTTCTGGGAAAAAATTGTGGAGTATCTACACCTACTTTGGCGAAAAATTATACCAGCCACTGATCCTAAAAAAATTAAAAAAGGTCCCAGCAACGACTTACTAACCAGATTCCTTACTTGGTACTACACAGCATTGGGCGAAGCTAATAAAGCCAAAGAAGTAACCACCAAGCCTTTAAGCAAAAATGCTCAAAAAAGATTGGCCAGGAACAACAAAAAAAAGAAAAAGAAATTCGTAAAAGCTTAAAATAAGCCAAACGCAAAACCCGAGAAGCATCTGCTCCCGGGTTTTTTATATCTTGTTTATCTATTTAGCCAAGTAATGGTTAGTTGTAATATTGTGGCAAATAAAACCCAGAGAAGATAAGGAGTTTGCATGTAGGCTATCCATTTGACGTGAGGATAAATAGCAACAATACACCAAATTAGCGTGCCGAGCACTAAAATAATATCTAAGGCCGCGAGATAATTATTTTGCAAGCCAAATTGAATGGGCGTAAAAAGTAAATTAAAAATAATATTCAGAGCAAAAGGCAAAGCTATGATAGCGGGCAATTCTTTTTTTGCTACTTTGTAAAAAACCGTGCCAAAAGAAAAGGCAATCATTAAATACAAAACACTCCAAACCGGGCCAAACAGCCAAGATGGTGGCGCCCAAGATGGTTTAATTAGGCTTTGATACCAACTGTAAGTAGTCATATTGTTAAAATTTATTTACTTTAATTTTATCATTTTCCATTATTTTTGGCTATTTTAGCCCCTTGCCACGTGTGCAGTTTATTGCCCTTTAAGTAACTCTGCCACCGGAGACTTACCTTTTTACAAGCCCTGCCACGTGGAGGCTTGCCTCTTTACGTGGTTGACAAAATAGCTAAAGTGTGCTATTATAGCAACATAGTAATTTTAACAATATTTGGAGCTAAACATGTTGAATTTCTCGAATTTATCAAACCGGACCAGAACCTATTCTCTAATTGCTTGCTTCTGCTTGCTCGGTATCCTCGGTTATGCAACCTACGACACTATTGGAAATATCCAATACAAGCAGTCACACAAACAGTACGACACCGTTCAAGTTGTCAGACACTATCACTGGAAAGTGAAAGGAATTGAAACTCTTCCGGGTTCGGATAAAAATACCTTTATCGGTAGAGCTATCGTGGACAGTGTCCCCGAGGTTACTACCTACAAAAAAGGAGAAGAACCGGAACTCAACAATGACGATAATTTCAAAATCGCCAACAATGCATCATCTGATTACTTTAAAAATCAAAAATAAGTAATCTCAAAAAAAATAAAAGCCTTAGAATAGTCTCTAAGGCTTTTTTTTATTTGTAATACTCTTAATTCTCAATGAACAAGATTTTTTTGGCAAAACCATCGCTGTTCCAGAAATAACTAGCGGCATTAATGACATGAACGCCAATATCTTTAACTTTTGGAATAGTCTCGACATTCATTCCACCATCAACTCCGATGGTCGCCAAGGGCCAATGCTCTTTGACGGCATTGATTCTTGACAAAACTGAGGAATGAAATTGCTGACCGCTAAAGCCGGAAACCACATCCATAATTAAAATATGGTTATGAAACGGGATACGCAACAGCTCTTCAGAAAAAACTGTGGTAGGATCGATAGCTAAACCTATTTTACCGATGTTTTTTACCAGTCTAAAATATTCGGTAAAATCATCAATCTCCTCACTGCGAGCGATCACTCGAACGACATTTGGCAATGGTAACCATTTTTTGGCTTCTGCAATTGGATCTTTAACCATCAAATGAACTTCGAGTTTACATCTAAAATATCGAGCCACCTCCGCGACTCCCCAGGAAAAGTTTGGTACGGCTAAATTATCCATCACATCTAAATGAATTGTGTCTAGGGAAGTTGTTTGCAGTAGGTCAATTTTTCGCGCCACACTATCGGCGTCTTTTTCCAAAATAGCCGGAATTAGTTTTGGCATAATAACCTCTTTTTAAATGAACAATACTATATAATTATTTAAATAATTCTATTGTCTGAGCAATTTCTTCGTGAATGCCGTCAATGCATTGATAATTTTTAATTTCCTCGGCATCCACCCAGGCAAAATCCGTAAAAGCTCCATCTTCTATTTTAATATCTCCACTGGCATACTCGGCGGCGAATTTTATTAGAATAACCGGAATTTCATCTACTCGAACAAAGGCGACGCTATTAATGTATTTTAAATTTTTTGAAATAGCGATCCCCGCTTCTTCCATAGCCTCACGCGCCAAAAGTTCCTCGGCGGCGTCCTGGAAATCAAACACTTCACCGTTCATGCGGGTGGGCTTGGTTAAATCCAATTGATCCCATTCCAGCTTTCCGCCTGGCACGCAATATTTTCCGGGGTGGACTTTTTCCGTCTCGGCACGCTTCAGAATCAAACACTTGCCATCGGAGGCGCGATAGATAACGACATTCGCCACGAAATAAAATAATTTATTCTCCTTGGCATTATTTAGACTAATTTTTTTCGCTTTCATAAAATTATTTACCAACAAATAATGGCGTCGGCGCCGATTTTGGATTTGAGGTATTGCTCCACATTATATTGATTGCCGATTTGATCAATCAAACCATTTTTTAACGCGGTTTCACCTAGCATCGTGGAACCGTCGGCTAATTTGGTAACTTTTTTGATATCCAGCTTTCTGTTCTCGGCTACTTGCTTGATAAAATTATTATAGACAATATTGATATCGCGCATGATAAGATTTTTTTCTTCTGCCGACATGGTCTTGTTGGGATTGCCCAGGTCTTTAAATTTACCAGCGTTTAGGGTGATGTAGGACACGCCGTCTTGCTGGTTCTTTCTAACATAATCCTCATAAGAACTAATAACGCCGATACCCCCGATATCAGAAAATTTGGAAGCAAAAATTCTGTTGGCTCCCGTGGCCGCCAAATAAGCGCCCGATGCGCCTGCGCCACGAATTAAAGCCACGGTCGGCTTCTTGGCGTATTTCAAAGCGTTACTAACTTCTTCGCTCGCGACCGGTTCTCCGCCATAAGAATCAATTTCTAAAAAAATGGCCTTAACGCTATTATCTTCCTCAGCCTTCCTGATGGCGTCAATAATATTTTGCGAGGCAACCATGTCTTCCATTAGATTACCGTCTTTGTCTACGATATTTGGTGGTATATAGGTAACCAAATCTCCGTGCAATTCAATGCCGGAAACATTGCAAGCGCCGGAATTTCCTGAAGAATTATCACCACCCAAGCTACCGCCGTTATCTTCCAGGTAGCTAATAACCTGATCACCAATACTCTGGGCCTTCTCTCCATCCATAATTGGGGCCATAAAAAAATACACACCCACCAGAACAAGTAAAATACAAGCCACCAAGAAAAAAGAAATCAAAAAATCCCTAATTTTCTGCCAATTCCAACGCCAGGGTTTAAAGATATTATAGTTAAATCGAAATTTAAAAACAGGCTTGAGCAAGATTGATTTTAATGACATATAAAGCCCTAGCCCCGTCCTTAGCTAGAATTAGCTTAATTTCTTAATTTTAGAAAATCTTATCACTTTAGGTATATAAGTCAAACTCATTTAAAATTTTATCCTATTTTTTCTTCTTATTCAGCGTCATTCTCGCTAACCGCAAATCATCATAGGAATACTGACCATCAAAATGTTGCCAAACTGGACTTAAGCTATTGGTATCTAGTTTGTGAAAAACTTGGTGAATAAGCGGAATATCCACATTTAGTTCATCGGAAATCAAACGTCTAAATTCTTCCGGTCTGATTTTTCCGATTCGGCCCAATTTTTCCAAATGATTTAAAATGGTAGCCGAGGTTAAACGACGAAGCTCCATGATTTTTTCCAGATCATATCCCTCTTGCCATAATTTTAAAGTTTCCTTGTAAGTATCCGGTTTCTTAGGCTTTTTTATTAAACTATTTAACGAATTTTTTCTCACCACTATTTTCCCGGGCTGACCACCAATTTTTTCCATAAAATTTGTATGCCTTTGAGTTAAACCGGCTTCATCTAGGGCTTCTAGAGCTTGCAAATCCGCTTCACTGACAAGACGAAAATATTTATCTTTGGTCGCTACTTCTGGACTTACTTGAAAAGCGCGTTCATTGTAACCCAGCAAAAATAAACCCGACAAACGACGCACGCGCGACAACGCCACATAACCCTGACCAAATTCAAACACTTGCGACAAATCCATGACCGCGCCATCCATACTCATTCCCTGACTTTTATGCACAGTAATCGCCCAGGCCAAACGCAAAGGCACTTGAGTAATGCGCGCCAAAGTTTCCCCGCCATCTTCCAGTAGCCAATCAGTCGGCTCAGCTTTAACTGTTTGACCCGTACGTAATTTAACTAAAGGATAAGTAGTGGCATAATCAAACCCAATTACTACACCCAAAGAACCATTAACATATAAACCTTGAGGATTATTTTTAGTAAACATCACGGAAGCGCCTATTTTTAATTCCAACTTAGTCGGTGACAAACAACCACGTTGTAAATTTTCCACTAAGTGCTTTAAACCGTGCCCGGTCATATTATAGACACGCGCCTTACTTGATAATTTCGAAAGCATGGCATTATTGACTCGATCCACATCAACGTTGTGAGAATATAATTTAGGCAAATTATCTGGCACTTCGTGAGCTTGAATTTGGCGCGCGCGTAAATGAGCCAAATGTGTCTCATCAAAACTATTGGCACGAATAGCATTCAAAACTGACAAAAAAGCCTGATCATCTTGGCGATATTGCTCGCTAAGATAACAAATTCTCAATTTAGCCGATTGCCAAGCGCTAGCTGAAAAAACAAAACGCGACGACGGTTCATTTAATAAAGACTGTTCAGCCAAAGGTTCGTCTTTGGACACTGGCGGAAGCTGAAAAAAATCACCTACCAAAATAACTTGCAAACCGCCAAAAATTTTCCCCTGATCTTTGACCCGCCGACAAACCGCCTCCACCATCTCTAAGGTATTCGGTCCCAACATTGATATTTCGTCAATAATTAAAACTTTGGTGGCTTTAATTCTCTCCGCCAGTCGTTTGGTTTTAGCAATAATATCCAAATCACGACGGTTGAAAAATCTTTTAATGCCGATACCGCTCCAAGAATGAATCGTCATTCCGCCAATATGGGTAGCAGCAATGCCGGTAGAGGCCGTGATGGCTGGCTCAATGCCCAAGGAACGCAAATAAGACACATACTGATTCACCAGATGTGTCTTGCCCGCGCCCGGCTCCCCGGTCAAAAAAACATTAGCGCCGGTTTTCATAATAGCCAGCGCCTGTGCTTGAGTCATAAAATTATTTTTTAAAAATTTCATCCTTAAATACTCCAGTATTTAAGGATGTTATTGTGAATTCGTGGGCGGTTAAGAATAAATACAATAAATTAAATTTCTTTTGTTCTTTGGGGTAAGCCTTCATTAAGCCAGCCAAAGATTCTTTTAGAATAGCCAAACATTCTTTTAAAACATGACCGGTATATGTCATATCCTCTTTTCCATAGTCATTGCCATTATCAAGATGCCAACGATTGCATAATTGACGATAAATTTTAGAGCAGAGGGTTTGAGAGTACCAAAGCAGGTCTTGCCCAGCCTCCGACTCGGTCCAGGTAGTGTCGTTACCTTCCGACTCAAGCAATTCAAAAACTTGTTTACGCCAATTAAAAATTTTAACATAAAGCGAAAAAGCTTCCGGTGGCGGTGGCTCTTGGATATCGTCAATATTACTAATATCAATCCCCTTGCTAAGCGCATCAGCCTTAATAATCATTAAAGCTTCTTTCAAGGAGTGCCCAACATCTTCTATGGCTGTTTCCATTGAATCAGGATCTTCGCCTTGCGCCAAATGACGTTCTCGGTCGCGATTCATCTGTCCACAAATCGGGCAACTATTAAGTCCGCAAGGTACTCGTCGCCAAACGCACTCCATCCACCGAGGAATCAAAGAATTTTCCTCCTGGCTATTGCCAGTAATTATTTTTGAATTAGACTTTCGAGACATATACAAAAATATTAATCCTTAAATACTCCAGTATTTAAGGATGAATATTTGTTTGGAATGATTTGAGGAATTTGACGAAGGTCTGACCGTAGGGTGATAAAGAGTGTTCCACAAAATGACCCCGATATTTTTTGTTAATTAGTCCTGCTTGAGTTAGTCGCCGAGTATGCTCGCCGATAGTTTTAGCATTAGCTTTAAGGCTCATTACTATATCTTCCAACGCAATGCCTTCGTTTTTGGCAATTAACAAAAGAATCTCAATGCGGTAATGATTCGCCATACCTTTGAGATGTCGCTCCATTTGTTTGGACGTCTTGATCTTGCCCATACCTAAATTATACAATCTTATCCTTAAATACTCCAGTATTTAAGGATGTTATTTGGTGGAGTTGTTGATGGCTTGGATGTAGTTGCAGTAGTCGCAGGTGAGGGTGGGTTTGGGGATTTTGCTGGAGGCTAGGCATTTGCGGGCATTTATTATCGCCTCTTCTACCCAGCTGTCATTGCCCTGGTAAGGAATGATTTTGACGTCAAATTCTAGTTTAGCGTCAAAGGCTTCGCGGTCGGTTTGGCCGTTGCAATAGACAAAATAGCCGATGTTGGACACTTTGAGGCCGTTTTGGCGGAGGAGCCATTGATAGATTTCCATTTGGCGCTTGTAGCCGATTTGCCAGTCGGCGTCTAGGGTGACCTCGGCGTTTTTGCTGGTAGCTTTGTAGTCCACCACATAAACCACACCCTTCTTATCTACCCACAAATCGTCTACGGCGCCGGTAATAGTCAAATTGGTTCCTTCGTGGAGGAATTGCACGCCTTTGAAGTTCTCGCGCCATTCGTTCATCATGGCGTGCTGAAACGGCACTAAATCCAAGCCATAGGCTTTCATGAGAGGATGAGTGGTGTTTTTAGCGCGATGAAGATCAAATTCTTTTTTAAGTAAATGATCCACGGCGGAGTTGAGATTAAAAGGAAAGCCCGGCGGACGGCCAACGCCTAGTCGGCGGTCTAAATAAAAACAACGCGGGCAATTCAAAAACAAATCAATCCTAGAACGAGAAAGCTTGAAGCTCTGTCCGCCTTGGGCGGAGGTGTTCACTTTAGGATCAAATAAATTTTTAGTTCGGTTGGCGTTATAATATTCGGACATAAATAAAACCTAATTAAAATCACTTAACGACTTTTCTCTTGATATTTTTCCATTAAACATTTGTTTGCGATGACCTATAGCAAAAAATATAAATAAACCAGAAATAGCAACAAACACTATGCCACTCCATAATAACGCTCCATTTTTCTGCGTCTCTGAAAAATAGGCGGTAAAAAAACCAACAGCTATTGGCAATAACAACGCTACTAACCACTGGAAACGTTCGTATAACTTTAATTCATTAGAGGAAACTAAGTCCACTTGAATCTTATCGGGAAAAGTAACGATTACTTTTGTACTTTGACTATTACTACTCATAAATTTTTATATCCTAACTCCAACTTTAGCATATAGACTTTTTTGAAAAGCAAAGAAAATTTTGCGAATTCCTTCTACTTCCCCTAATTCTTGTTGGGCGTTAGCGATAGCGTGATATTTTAAATTTAATAAAACTGGTAATTTTTCTTCGTCCAACTCTTCAACGCCGTTATTAACGTACTTAGACAAAACAAATTCCAAAAACTCTTTTTGCTTATCTTCTGCTTTATTTAAAATGCTTTTTTCGGCGTTTTCTGCTCTTTCAACCCGAGAAATTGGTGCTATAGCAAAAGCGATATAAGCCAAGACATCAAATAAGTCACTATCTTCAGCGTCTATCATTTTTTGTAGCGTTTCCAGGACATCTTTGCCAAAACCCGCTTCTGTTAATTTTTCTAAGAATGTTTTGCGAGTTGTCGGGTTAGACCAAATTTTACGCAATTCGTCTTCGCTTTTAAAGAAATCTGGCAAGGCGCCGAACATATTATTTAAAAATTCTTCAGCTGAGATAGGTTTGCCATCAGCGCCCCAAAATGAGGCGGCAATCATGTGCTGGATTTCGCGCTCTTTACCGTCTCGCAATTTAATTTTTAATTTTCTCTTCGGTTCTTCTCGGTCTATATCATTAATAACTGAGCTAGTGTCTTTGCCCCCTTCCGGATATTCAACTTTTTTCGGCGTTTTTTCGGTTGTTTCGTCTATCGGCTCACCATCCCAATCAGGATCAGAAAAATGTTTGTAGCCATCCACAAAATCATAAATCGTAAAATACTCTTTGCCGTCGAAAAGTCTAGTGCCACGACCGATAATTTGCTTAAATTCAATCATGGAACTTACCGGACGCATTAAAACGATATTACGAATATTTCGCGCATCTACACCGGTGGAAAGTTTTTGTGAAGTGGTTAAAATTGTCGGGATAGTTTTTTCGTTATCTTGAAATTCTCGTAAATATTGCTCACCGCGAGCGCCATCATTGGCTGTAACGCGGACACAGTAATTTGGATCTTTACTTTCTTTCATCTGATTAACTAAATCACGAACAGCCAGCGCGTGGTCTTGGGTAGCGCAAAATATAATTGTCTTTTCGTTTTGATTTATTTCATCCAACAACACGCGAACTCTTTTAGCTTCACGTTCTTTAATAACAATAATACGATTAAAATCAGGCTCTTCGTAAACTTTACCTTCTTCTACTTCACCCTCAATAATTTGGTCGTCAGAAGTGTAAACATATTCATCAAGAGTGGTTTTAATTCTCTTAACTTTAAACGGTGTTAAAAAGCCATCATTCACACCCTCTTTAAGTGAATAAATATAAACCGGTTCGCCAAAATATCTGTAAGTATCCACGTTATTTTGTCGCTTAGGTGTGGCCGTTAAACCAAGCTGAACAGCCGGAGAAAAATATTCCATAATCCCGCGCCAATTACCTTCGTCATTAGCACCGCCACGATGACACTCGTCAATAATAATAAAGTCAAAAAAATCAGCCGGATAATCGCCAAAATACGGTGTACCATCCGGGCCACTCATAAATGTTTGGAAAATTGTAAAATAGACGCTACCACTTTTTGGCACTCCGCCTTTTTTACGAATATCAAACGGATTAATGCGAACTAGCGCGTCTTTATCAAAAGATGAAAAAGCATTAAAGGCTTGATCGGCTAAAATATTCCTATCGGCTAAAAACAAAATTCTCGGCCGACGCGCGCCATCACGCTTTAAATTCCAGCGAGTTTGAAAAAGTTTCCAGGCAATTTGAAAAGCCACGGCGGTTTTACCCGTCCCCGTGGCCATGGTCAAGAGAATCCTATTTTTTTCTTCAGCTATAGCGGTTAAAGTGTTGTTAATGGCAATTTCTTGATAATAACGTTTGCCATACTCGCCTTCGTTTGACACGTTGGCAAATTTATCTTTCCATTCATTTTCATCAGAAAAAGTTTTATGCCAAAGCTCGTCAGGTGTCGGGAATTTATCAACCAAGCCCTCACCGCCGGTCTCCATAGATATTTGATAAATTTCTTTGCCATTAGTGGCATAGGTATAATTAATATGCATTTTTTCGGCATACGTCTTGGCCTGAGCCACGCCTTCGGTGGCAGATAAGTTTTCAGATTTAGCCTCAATCACACCAATTTTACGATTTTTATACACCAAAACATAGTCGGCAATTTCCGGTTTAGCCCGAGTGCCACCAACTTGTATTTTACCGTCAGTAATATGATGTTCACGCAAAATACGTGAACCCTCAACCTCACCCCAACCACTCTCCTTTAATTTTGGGTCGATATACTCAGCCCTGGTTTCTGCTTCGTTCATATTTTTATCTTAAAACAAACGTGAGTACTGCAAATAATTTTCTTTTATAATATTTTTCCACTGAGCCGTTTCATTACCATCACCTAGGTCGTTCTTATGATAAATCAAAAGGACATCAATAATATTAGTGTCCTTATGAATAGCTACAATACAACGATTTCCGGAGCTGTGGCGAGATTGGTCGGTGCCGGCAATCTTAAATTCAACTTTACAAATTTTAATATCCGCCGTTTCTGTAATCATTTCAGCAATTGTTCTAGTCAGTAACACTTCAAAACTTTCCAATTCTCTAATTAAGGTTTCAATAGTAATCTCCCAAGCTCGACCATATTTTCTCGCGAACTTTTTAATAAAATGCCTTTCAGCATAATGTTCAATTTTTACAGAATATTTAATAGACATGACCAGGATCTTCCTGGGTTATCAACCCATAAGGAATAATTTCATTATCTTCGCAAATCTGATATGGCAATTGATCATGCGTAAATTTAACAATGTCCTGAGTTCTTTTGTCTTTCCATTTGCTTGAAATATCTTTTATTAAAGATTTTTCGTCTGTATTTAATTCAACTAGTTCATTGCGTTCACTTGACCTCGTTTCGGAAATTAAAAAGGCACCGTCTTGACTGGCGCTGTCTATTTCAATGGCACCATCTACAAATAGCTCATCAATAGCTCGAAAATAGCTATCCGGCACTGGGCCATATTGAATTTTGCGATAAGACATACCACTCATACTCTCTAGGTGTTTATAAAACCAGGAAAAATCAGCCAAATAAAGTAACTTGGCTAGTTTAGTTTTAGGAACTTTACCGCCAATGCCTATATCCGAGCGCAAATAAGCTAAAATCATCTGTTTGTATTTGGCGTAATTTGGTTTTAGTCCACCCTTCATCTCTTCTAAGGAAATACCAAAAATATCCGCTAATTTTACGGCTTCGGATAAATTAAGTTCTGTTTTTCCTTGCTCAAAGGCAATATAAGAAGAGCGTGAAATGCCTATTTTTTCAGCAATTTCAGCCTGCGATAAGCCTCCTTTAAGCCTATACTCTTTAACAAATTTGTAGTAGTTATTAATCATATATTCTGAGTATATACTAAAAATGTCAGGATGTCAAACTTTCCAATGTTGACATTTTAAACATAGGTTTTATAATTATCCTGTCGGGCGGGTCGAACCGATATTTATAGAAATTAACTTAGTAACGATTATGCAAAACATTATTAATGAATTTGAAGCCTTTATGGTAAAACACGGGCAAAGATATGATCAATTTTATGTTGGTATAGCTACTGACCCGGAAGACCGCTTAATAAGCGGACACAATGTTACAGTCGATGTGCCAAACATTTATTGGAACACCGCGTTAGACACGGACATTATCCGCGCTATTGAAAAATATTTTTTGAATCAAGGCTGCCAGGGTGCTCCTGGTGGTGGAGATGAAGATACAAATTATATTTACGCATACTTTATCACTAATAACACCATAGAATAAAGGGTGCTTGAGCAAACGTGCCGGATTATAGAGAACTAAATTAAAAAGTGATCTGTAGTAAGTTATTAGCTACTTCTAAATAGTGCTAGAAAAGCACACCCAGCTCACTAGAGTCCGTTAACCCGGACTCTTTTTATAACTCCCCGGCGAAAGCTTTTTTGAGGATGGATTTTTTTAGTTCTTCAAGGTCGGCTAATTTTTGTTTATAAATCGCTTCTAGTTTTTTAGTTTCGGCGGATAGCGCGTCGAGTTTCGCGACGATGGATTTTTGTGCTTCAAGTGGCGGACAAGGGACTGATAATTTTTTCAAATCATTAATTGAAAGGTTCGGTTGCATTAGCGTATTAACATGAGCTAAAACATATTTTTCGACCCCCTTAGAAGTGAGAAAATTATATAAATATCTTTGGTTTATAATATTCTCGTTTGGAACTAATGCGGCGACTCGTTGATTTACTAATGCGCCATCATAACTTTTTGGGACAACGGCAACTTTCAAACCTGCTGAAATTATTGTCCTTGTTAATGCTACTAAGATATTTCCTTCGTTGACCTGAACATCTCTTAATATTTTTTTGAATTTTTCTGGCAAATAATTATCCGTTTCTTCAATAAACTCCCTTACGCCGACATTTGTAATTTTAATTGATTTGATTGTGTTAGTTGATTTAAAATCTTTGCTTGCAAAAGCGTAACCATTAATAACTTTAGAAACTTCCTGAATACTCCTCTTCACCCAATCATTCCCTGGATTTGCAAACACTCCCTGCAAATACGATTCAAAAAGCTCTTTGGTATTTTGTAGATTTTTTTCAGTATTCTCTTTCGCCTTTCCAATATTCTCAAAAACTTCATCCAAAATTTTAACAATGCGGTGTTGTTCGGGAAGGGGCGGTAATAAAATTTGAATTTTGGAATATTCTGATATCCAATATCTTTTATGGATACCTGTGTAATCAAAACAAATATTTTGTATTAAATAAAAAAGAAATTTTGCATCAGATATGTTTTTGACCGGGTGTAAAATTTTCATCGCGGATGATTTTACTTTGAAAGGAAAATCAACAAATTTTGTTGCTGTTGTAAAATCATCAAAAATAATTACGGGCAACTTATCTTTGGGGAAAATACCATTTTTTTCTTTTGTTTTTCCTAAAATAAAAGATTTACCAGCAGTCAAAACAGGCGTTTCATAATCGTCTTTGTAATTTTTAGAGTTTACAATATAAAGCGAGGGTTGCTCGTATTCTAAAACTTCGCCAAGTTTTTTTGTTTGCCAATTAGTTGTTGCCATAACTTATATAAATATTACCTTTTCTTGCCAAAGCATCTGTTTTCAATTTCATTAAATCATAAAAAGTGGTTAATTCTTCTAAAATTAAATAAAAGTCTTGTCCATCCATAAGAATTATTCTTGGTGCATCGCCTGAAAATTTAGATACAGAATTCTCATCAAATCCATTTATCGAAAGGAAAAAACCTCTCGTGCTTTGTCCTTTACCTTTTATTTTGCCATCAAAAATAGAAAGATCTGGTTGACTGGAAGCATCTTTTGTCCACTTAATTTCTACAATATAATCAAACTTATCATATTTAAAATGACCATCTAACTGCTCTCCAGATATTCTATATGGCCTATGCACTTCAAATTCTTCAAGTTCCAATAAATCAAAAAATAATTTTTCAATATCAAATCCCCTTTTTTGTTGATCGGTTGATACTTGCAATTCAAGAAATATTTTTTTTATGTCTTGTAGCTTTTGTTTTAAAAGTTGTCTTTCTTCTGATAATTTCTTTTGTTCTTCAATTTTTCTTTCTATTTCTTTTTTATCAATTTCATCATCAAGAATACTACTGCCCACAGTCTTCCTGAAATCATCCAATTTTCTTTCTGCGCCTTCCTTATCAATTCCATCCTCACCTGGAGTAAAATTATAAAATTGTGTCGTAATATTTTTTATAATATCATATCTCTGTTGCCTCTCTAAAAGTTCTAAAATAGAACGCATTAATTGATATTTCCCACCTTCTTTTCCAAATTGTAAATAGATTGAAGAAGAAACCCCGCAACTTTCTAGAAAAGAATAAAATGTATTCCAATACCAAAAACATGCCCCTGATAAATTGATTAATTTATCTTTTACATTAAAATCTAATTTTTTTGCTTGCCAAGTCATATTGAAAAGTTAAAATAAGAACTCACGCCATAGTCATATAAAGAAATAGAGTTTCCATTAACTGAGCCTGAAAAATGGCAACTTCCACCGTAGTCATAGCCACTAAATCTATTGTCTTCTATTCTAATAGAAATATGGTGACTTTCCCCATAATGGTATAAAGACGAATAGCTGCCGGAAATATGACAACTATGTGCATAATCATACGCAGCAATACCACTCTCACTTAAGTTTATTGAGAAATTATAGTATTGGGATGAGGCATAGTCATAAACTGCTGACGATCTTTTCTTGGATATTACACAGGCCACAATATATGCAATTGCTCTACGGACATGGGGTTTCATAATATTTTTTGTTCTTTATTTATTGGCTCTCCAATGATCTTTTTTGCACGCTCAAGAACATGATCATAAGATAAAATCGCAATATCATGGAAACTAGAATTTAGTATTTTAAATTGCTCTTTCTGTTCTTTTTCCCAGCAATTCGAGCGACCATAGATCAAGGTGATTCTTGGTTTTAAAATATCTGCTCCCAGTGCATCTGTTTTCTTTTTATCATTCATGCGTCGTTCCATCTCCGTGACATAACGAGCGCATTGCATAATTGCTTTAGTAAGATCAGAAGTGGGCATATTTTCAATTGTCCAAAAATTAGCACCAGGTAATTTTAATTCAATTATATTAATAAAACCATCATAGTCTTTAACTGGAATATCTGTCTTATTTCCTTCATCAATTACTCTTTCGCCGAGCACCTCAACAAAATCTGATCCTAATATCCACGAATTAGCCTCAAAAAATTTTTGCCAAACATCTTCATATTTACCCACCCCAAGCATTTCTTTATATTTGTTAAAAAAAACATCATCGCTAAGTAGTCTTTCAAACTGTGCAACAGCATTTTTTCTTTGAACTACATAATCAATATCTCCAACATCAATTAAACCGAGATTTTTAGCAATTTCGGTAATTTTACTTTGACCAAGAGGATCAGCCGCGATTAAATTAAGGAAGTTTTGTGTGGCTTGTGCATCGCCAATTATTGATTTTTCAAGTAGAATACTTCTATTGGCAACTGCTTTCAAATCTAGTTCCGAAAAAACACGTAGGAGCTGTAAAATACGTTCGAAATCCAATGTACTAAAATTAATTTTTTCTATATTATCTCCGTTAACCTTTGCCACCTCCACGCCAGAGATTCTACCAGTATCTTCATTCTGTAAATAAGTCAGTCGGAGACTAATACGTGGAGAGATTTTTATATCCGCATCAATGTTGGGAGTTCCATATTCGGTAATAGATATGTACTTGCCTGAGCTATTTGGAAAATCTGCAACATAAACCATTCCAGCCTTTTTGTTGTTAATAATATCAGCTTCTGTTGATTTAAATGGATTTAAATTTTTCCAGTCGATAACCATATTTATAAAAATTGATTAATATTATCTAAAATTTTCTTACTCTCTGAATCTAGTTTATTCATTTTTATCAGAATTTCTTTCGGCCCTCTTAAAACTACCTCGTCATTTTTATTCGGATTCTTAACACTTAAATCAAAGGTCTCTTTATCTATACCTTTTACGTCTATACTCCACGAATTAGCGCTGTTAGCTTTATTTTTTTGCAACTCCGCAAACTCCGCCAAATCTACTTCACTTAGTGGTTGGCCTTTGCCAAGGTTACGATTAAGATTAAGTTGATAATACCAAACATTTTTAGTTGGGGCGCCTTTTTCAAAAAATAAAACTACAGTTTTTACTCCTGCGCCAGCAAAAACTCCGCCAGGTAGATCTAAAATAGTATGCAAATTACAATTTTCTAATAATAGTTTACGCAAACTAACTGAAGCATTCTCGGTGTTGGATAAAAAGGTGTTTTTAATAACAATACCGGCTCGACCGCCAGCTTTTAATATTTTTATAAAATGCTGAAGAAAAAGAAAAGCTGTCTCCCCTGTTTTGATGGGGAAATTTTGTTGGATTTCTCGGCCGATGCCCGCGCCGAAAGGCGGATTGGCTAAAATTATGTCATAGCGGTCTTTTTCTTGAATGTCGTTGATATTTTCCGAAAGTGTATCCATGTGCCTAATATTCGGAGCCTCAATACCATGCAAGATCATATTCATAATACCGATAATGTAGGCCAGAGATTTTATTTCTTTGCCGTAAAAAGTCTTATTTTGCAAAATTTCCATCTGACTGGGCGAAAGTTTCGCCATGTCTTGCGTTAAATAGTTATAAGCTTCCGCTAAAAATCCCGCGCTACCACAAGCGCCATCATAAATTGTTTCGCCAATCTTTGGCGCAACCACTTTAACAATAGTTTTAATGAGCGGACGTGGAGTATAATATTCACCACCGTTTCGTCCGGCGTTGCCCATATTTTTAATCTTGGCTTCGTAAAGATGTGAGAGTTCGTGCTTCTCTTCATAAAGCCGAAAATGCATATCGTCAACAATGTTTAAAATTTCTCGCAATTTATAACCGCTGGAAATTTTATTTTTGAGCTCATGGAAAATTTCTCCTACTTTATATTCAATAGTATTTGGCTCTTCAGCTTTAAATTTTTTAAGGTAAACAAAAAGTTTATTATTTACAAAATCATTTAAATCATCACCATCCAAGGCTTTATTGTGGTCTAATTTACCGTCACCGTTTTTTGGGCAAGCCCAAGCATTCCAGTGGTATTCTGGGGCTAAAATATATTCATATTTATGGCCAGCCAGCTCAGCTTCCTTCTTTTTAGTTTCCTCTAAATCGTCAAGATACTTCAAAAAAAGAATCCATGAGGTTTGCTCAACATAATCTAACTCAGTTCCACAGCCGGAGTCGGTATGAAGAATGTTGTCAATATTTTTAAATGATTGTTCAAACATAAGTAAATTTTATTTAAAGTAAATTTTTCTCTTTAAAACTTAGAAATCCTGTTTTTGTGACTATGAGATGATCTAAAATTTCAATACCCATAATTTTGCCGGCTTCGACGAGTCGCTTGGTTAAGGCTAAGTCGTTGGCTGATGGTTCTGGATGGCCGGAGGGATGATTATGGGCAAAAATGATTGAGGTGGCTTTATTTTTAATGGCTTCGGCGAAAACTTCGCGAGGGTGAACGATACTGGCGGTTAAGCTACCAACCGAAACTTCAGCTACGGAGTTATTTCTACTATTAAGGGCGATGACGTAAAAATGTTCTTTGTGATAATCTTTGAGCTGATTTTTTATTAATTTATAAACCTTGGCTGGGTCGGTGAGTTCTTTACTTTTGTATGATGGAACTTGGGTGGAAATTCGGCGACCAATTTCGAAGGTGGCTTTTATTTGAGTGGCTTTGGCCGAACCAATGCCTTTGATGGCGGATAATTCTTCTAGGCTGGCTTCGGACAATTTTTGTAAACTGCCAAATTCGGTTAAAAGTCTTTGCGCGGTAACGGTGACCGATTCTCCAGTTATCCCTCGTCCTAAAATAATTTGTAATAATTCTTGAACCGAAAGGGCTTGCTCGCCAAATTTAACTAAACGCTCGCGTGGGCGTTCCTCTATGGGCAAGTCGTTAATAGTGAATGACTTATTCATATTTTATTAAACACCTCTGTCTAAACCTTACTACTTTCCCCTTCAAAAATCAATTTACCCCAGTTAAATAATAGTAAACTTAACGGCGTGAAAGTTTGAATTTTCTAACCATTTTCACCGTTTGGTGAAAATGGTTATCCACAACATCAAATATTGTTTTAATAAGGAAATGGATCCCGACATACGCCAGGATGACAGAGGGGGTGAAAATGGTTATCCACAGACCATTTCGTTGACGTCAACGAAATGGTCGCTTATTAGTTGTTCGGTTTTATTATTTTAAAAAATACTGTATAATATACTTATTAATACCTATCGCGCCTCTGGGCTACTTGTAGCCTATGCGAACCCGATGGGTTTTTTTATACAAAAAGAGGCGCTAAAAGCGCCCCTTTTGTTCGTTTATGCACCGTGGCAATTCTTGTACTTTTTCCCGCTTCCGCAGTAGCAGGGGTCGTTGCGGCCTATTTTGTGGCCGGTGGCGTCTTTGGGATGGTCTTTGGCTTGGGGTAATCCAAATGTTGCGGCGGAATTGTGGCCTTCGTCTCCGCCTAGGCCGGCGAAGCCTGAATTAGTCTCAGTCATCTCTTTGGCTGGGGCGGTGAATTTTTGTTTGGTGCCGAAGACGTTTTCGCTCATCATTTGGCCGATGCCTCCTACTTTGAATATAGAATAAACCACTTCTTTTTGGATGAGGGTGTTTAGTTCGCTGTACATTCTGAAAGCTTCTTTTTTGTACTCTACTAGCGGGTCGTGCTGGCCGTAGCCGCGCAGACCGATACCGCGACGCATATAGTCCATGGTTTCTAGGTGTTCAATCCAAAGCAAGTCCATAGAACGAAGTAAAATGTTTTTTTCTACTTCTTTCCAAGACATGCCGACTTCTTCGGTGATTTTGGCGGCTTGAGCGTATTTTATTTTGGCTTCCCCTACCAAAGTATCAATTATCTTGGTGCGGACCATTATTTTATCCAGTTTGGCGTGCTCGCCGGACATTTTTAGAATATCCTCGGACATTTTCGCGTCTAGAGGGAAAATGGTTTTGGCGGTTTGTTCTATTTCTTTTAAATCCCAATCGCTGACATTGTCCGGGGCGGTATGAAAGCTGACGACTTGTTCAATTTCCAATTCCACCATATCTAAAATCATCTTGGTCAAACTTTCCTTGTCCGCTTCGTCCTCCGCCACAGCTAAAATGCGATTGCGTTTATCGTAAATGGTTTGACGGTGTTTATTAATAACGTCGTCGTATTCTACTAAGTGTTTGCGAATATCGAAGTTGTTGCCTTCTACTTTTTTCTGAGCGGATTCAATGGATTTACTGATGATGGGATTTTCAATCGGCATATCTTCAGGGAATTTCATAGTCTTCATCATTTTTTGCATACGTTCTCCACCGAAAATGCGCATGAGTTCGTCGTCCATGGACACATAGAAGCAAGATGAACCCGGGTCGCCTTGACGGCCGGCGCGTCCACGAAGCTGATTGTCAATACGGCGAGATTCGTGACGTTCGGTACCGACGACGTGTAAACCGCCGAGAGCGACGACCTTGTCGTATTCGTCTTTATCAAAGGGTGTGCCACCTAAAATAATATCCACTCCGCGTCCGGCCATATTGGTGGCGATGGTGACGGAGCCGAATTTACCGGCTTGGGCGATGATTTGCGCTTCACGTTCGTGGTTTTTGGCGTTTAAGAGTTCGTGTTTGACGCCTTCCAATTCCAAAAGCTGACTTAAGACTTCATTTTTTTCAATAGAAATAGTACCGACTAAGACCGGTTGGCCTAAGGCGCTACGGCGTTTAATTTCCGCGACCACGGCGTCGTATTTGCCTTTTTCGTTGGCGTAAATTTGGTCGTTGACATCTTTTCTTTGTAAAGGCTTATTAGTCGGAATGGCGACGGTTTCTAAACTGTAAATTTTATGAAATTCTTCCGCTTCGGTTAAAGCAGTTCCCGTCATACCAGCGAGCTTTTTGTACATACGGAAATAATTTTGAAAAGTAATCGTGGCTAGGGTTTGGGATTCACGTTGAATTTTTACTTTTTCTTTAGCTTCAATGGCTTGGTGTAAACCCTCGCTATAGCGACGACCTTGCATGAGGCGTCCGGTAAATTCGTCTACAATAATAACTTCGCCGTCTTTGACGACATAGTCTTTATCAATTTTAAATAGCACGCTGGCCTTGAGGGCTTGTTCCAGGTGATGAACTTCTTTGACACCGCCCGTGGCGTAAATATTTTCAATGCCGAGGGCTTTTTCCATTTTATTAATACCGCTTTCAGTAAAAGTAGCGGCGCGATCTTTTTCATCTAAATTATAATCTTCATTTTCCACGAGGGGGCGAACCAGTTCGGCGAATTGATAATAGCGGTCGGTGGATTCGTCCACGGCGCCGGAAATAATGAGCGGAGTGCGAGCTTCATCAATTAAAATGGAGTCGACTTCATCCACAATAGCGAAAAATAGTTCGCGTTGAACTTTTTCTTCAAAGCTTTGGACCATGTTGTCGCGCAAATAATCAAAACCGAATTCGTTGTTGGTGCCGTAAAGAATATCGCAAGCATAAGCCTGGCGACGAGGGACTTCGCGGAAATGTCTTAAGCGGTCGTCAAATTGCGTTTCGTCGTTATGTTCCGGATCAAAAATTAAAGCGCGGTCGTGGATAATGACGGCGACCGACAAGCCTAAGGCGTGACAAGCTGGAGCCATCCAACCGGCGCCGACGCGGGATAAATAATCATTGACGGTGACGAGCTGAACGCCACGACCGGTGAGCGCATTTAAATATAACGGCAAGGTAGCCACGAGAGTTTTACCTTCACCGGTTTTCATTTCGGAGATTTGACCTTGATGGAGGACCATACCGCCGATGAGCTGGACGTCGTAGTGACGTTGACCGAGCACGCGACGGGCGGATTCGCGCATGGTGGCGAAGGCTTCGGGGAGGATTTCGTCTAGAATTTTGGCCTCTTCTTCAATGGTCTTGGTGTTGGTAATCTTACGTGAGCCGTCAGATTCCTCTATTTTGACGCCTAGGCGGTCGCGAAACACTAGCGTGGAAGCTTTTAACTCCTCGTCAGTTTTGGCCTTTAGGCCGTCTTCCAGGGCGTTAATTTTATCTACAATTGGCTGTAAATTCTTAATAACCTTGGCGTTAGGATCTCCTAGTATGGATGATAGAAAACTCATAAAAATGGGATTTATAATTAAGTTCAGCCAATATTATAAGCATTTTGGAGGAAAAAATCAAGGAAAAGACGGAAAATAAGGGCTTTTTATTGTTTTATCTAAAAACTAGCCCATATCATTGACATATATTACTTAATATACTATGGTAATCTCAGTTTTAAATTTTTTATAAACACTAAGAAAGGTCTTTAAAATGAGAAATCTGAGAAATCAGGGAAATATCTGGTCGTCTATTAAGAACAGCAAGACTACCAGATGGGTGTCTGGAGCAATAGCTGTAGTCTTAGTCGCCTTATTGATTATTGCCGGTATTGGACTACTTCCTATATTATTACTAATGCTATTAATAGGAATTGTCATTTATTTCGGTTCCATTAAGGAACTGGCAGAAAGCATCGTCCTGGGCGCTTTATTGAAAATGTATATAGCTGAAATTAAAACCATTCTTGGTTTTTGGACTACCAGCGAGGGGGTAGAAAAAACGCTTAACTATATAGCTAACACCGGCGCTGTTAATGTCATTATAGTATTATTTATCTTTATTTTTGGTGTTTCAGCTTTAAGCGGATCAATCAAACTTTTTAATATTCGCGTTAACTCAAACACTACGACAAACACACCTTCTTGAAGTAAGTCAAAAAAATTCTTACAAAAAGAATTATCATAAATCGCTATTTTTAATAAACAGCGATTTTTTTATAGGCTGTTTTCAAAATATCTTGACAAAAATCCTAAAAACAACGAAAATAATCACAATTCACCATGTTTACCATTTTGGGAGGGATTATGCAGTACATTTCATATATTCTTTTGACAGCCTTAGCACTACTAGTCCTTTACCCAATATCTTTGGTTGTTTATGGTCTAGTACAGGGATATCTTGTAGTTAAAAAAATGCTTCAAGAAGATGAAAATGAATTATGGCTATTATGTAAATATTTAGAAGGCTTATCTAGTTTAAATGAATTTCAAATAACAATTGAAATACCATTAAGCAAAGGTAAAACTGTTGTTACATTACCTAGTGGAAAAAATTTCTACTTTCATTATCACAACGAAGTCGTGGAACTTCTCAACGAAAAAAAGCTTGGATAACCAAGCTTTTTTATTTTTTAAAAAATAAATTTATAGGTGAGTGATTATGATTAAGACTATCCGTTGTGAAGTCGCGAAATCTGCCAACAAGGAAGATGAAATGGAAAAACTTGATGAAAAAATTAATAATTTTTTGTCAAAGACAGGATTAGAGTCTAGGTGGAAAGATTATGTAGTTGACCGTTCTTTGGTAACGGTAAACAAAAATGGTGGGTCATACACTGAACATTGCGTCACAATAGACTATCAAAAACAAGAACAGAAGATTAACGAAAAATAATCTTTAAATCAGAATAAGTCTAAAAGACAAACCTAAATTTCTCCCCGATGTCCATCGGGACAGGATGACAAATAAGCAAAATAAGCCCAACAATCGGACTTATTTTTTTATTACACAGAAAATTATTTGTCCTTAAATTTATTTTTTGGTTACTTCACTTAATATTTTATCCCAATCCACAATAGTTTGCGGTAATTTGTTATTTTTTTTCTTGAAATCAACTACGGCCTGATAACGATCCTCGTCAGTTAATTCTATGGTTTTTTGTGTCCCATATATCATAAAATTATTAATGGCATAAAAATCCTGTTGAGATAATTTGGTTTTTTCTTTCATCCATGGCTTAATTTTTTCTTCCCAAAAAGTTTTTTGTTTTTCTTTATCCACTTCTTTGCCGACGTGTTGCAAAAGCACTTTCTGGTTTTTACCGCTGGCCACAATTAACTCTGCTTCAGTTAACTCATCAGTAAGGACATAAACATAATTTGCGCCATTGTCCACGACTTTATAAAAAATAGAGTTCTTGCTATAAGAAGAAAATGCCCAATACCCACCAAACACTTCCACACTATCAAAAGAACCCAACTTTTTTCCATTAAAAAACAAAATTTGTTTCGTCGGCTTTTCTTTGTCAACAGCAATTACAGAAACAAACTTCTTTCCAGCATTTATTTCCTTAACGCAAGGTACATTTAATTTATTTGAATATAGGTCGTAACATCCACTGGCGTCATTATAGGCCTTAAACCACCAATCTCCAGCATCATTTACTCCGATATCAGTCCCTTCATAAACGGGTAAATTCTTGGTAAATGGCCCATACTCTTTGCCGTTGGCAGCAAAGTAAGTTGTTAGTTTTTTTTGATATACTTTGTAATAATGAATAACCCAACTCTTAGGACCAATAACCATGTTTTCTTTTGTAGCTGTCGTTTCCGCATTTGATCCATAGTTTTTACCATTAATATGAAAAAGTTCCGGACTAAACATTTTGGTAGAACTTATAATAAAACCATAAGATGAACCGTTAACTTGAATTTTGCTTGAAGAAAAGGCGCTGGGAAATGGCCCATAATTTTTACCATTAATTATATAATAATAATAATTTATGTCTTTTTTTACATAGGCTATGCCCCAACCATCATCGGAGACACTCACGCCCGGCGACCAAATATCAAAAGGACCATATTCTTTTCCATTAACCATGGCGTAGTGTTTGCCAGACTTATTATAAGTAATAGCCCAATTTGTCTTTGATAAATAAGATTTTGTTACAGAAAAGGGGCCATATTTTTTATCATTAACCAGAATATAACCTTGACCACCCTCTTTATATTCAACACCCCAATATTTTTCCGAGGCACCAGCATTATTAATTTCTTCATACGGACCATACTCTTTGCCATTCACGTTTACATATTTTTGGTTATCAATGAAATAAGTAAAAATTAAATAGTTTTTTGAATAAGATCCTCTTGTTGCGTAGGAATATTTTTTTACTTCGGGAGATATTTGGCCATCAAGAATATAATAGTCTTTTCCTCCTTGGTTGCAACCAAAAACGACGTGACCTCCAGCCACTCTTAAATCACTAACCGCATCACAGGCTTCTTGTTCTTCTCCGTTAACAACATAAATTTGTTTAGATTCTTTCTTGGCAAGAAAATACCAGTCTCCGCCAGGTGTAACAATCACAGGATCCATTTTCTCATAAGGACCGAATTGAATATCATTAACAAAGCGGGTACTGCCAGAATCTCTAAACTTAATTTGATGTTTAAGATCAACCAGAGGATAGCTGTAATATAAATTACCATCATCAAACGGCCCAAAAACTTCAACAGCGGCGCGTATTAATCGTGGGGCAAACAAAAAACCAAAAATAACGATAAAGAAAGTAATTTTTTTGTTCATAATTTGTTGTTTATTTATCTTGCCTTTATTATATCACAACAAATCATTATTAAATAAGTAGAGAGATTTTTATGAATAAATTAACTAAATTTTCTAATAATCCCCTTAACTACGCCTTGGACGATGAGGTCTTGAACATAAATGGGGCTCATGGAACTGTTGGCGGGCTGAAGGCGGATGCGATTGGTCTCGCGATAAAATTTCTTGAGAGTGGCGTAGGCGTTGTTGAGAAGCGCCACGATGATATCGCCATTGACCGGCGAGGGGTTGCGTTCGACGACGACATAGTCGCCATCTAAAATCCCTTCTTCAATCATGGACTCACCTTTTACTCTGAGCACATAACTATTCACACTGTCCGTCACAAAATCTGCCGGCACGGCGATAGTTTCGTATTGTTCCACGGCTTCGATTGGCTCACCGGCCGTAATGAGCCCGGCTAAAGAAAGCTCAATGGCTTGCGCCCAGTTCGGCTGAACCTTAATCAGCTCAATGGAACGTGGACGATTGTGATCGGTCGTGAGAAAGCCTTTGTCTTCCAGAGTCTTAACATGCTCGTGGATAGTTGCCGGACTATTGAGCCCTAATTCCTCACCGATTTCTCGATAGCTCGGAGCGTAACCCGAGCGCGCGGAAAAATCATTGATAAAATCCAGAATCTGACGCTGACGCTTCGTAAGCCTCTTATCTTCTCCCATATAATTAAGCTTAGTTAATAAGTAATGAAATTTTTATATTTTAACGACGAAGAGATTGCTTCGTTGGCGAGTACGCCTCCTCGCAATGACAAGGAAAGTGGTGTTATTACGAGCGACCCTCAAAAAAGATGTCATTGCGAGCCACGTACTCGTGGTGTGGCAATCTCTATATCTTTTTTAGCAAATCACTCCACCCAGGATTAATACCAATAATCAAATCTATTTTCTTTTTTCTTGAACCAGCTTTAATTTGTTTCTCTCTAAATAAAGCTTGAGAAATATTTCCATAAATTTCATAATAAACCAAAATATTTATGTTATATCTATCAGTAAAACTACCGACAACTGCTTTTTCTTCATGTTGACCCATTCTCTTTAGTAAACTATTGGTAACCCCGGTATACAAAACTGTTCTGCCTTTATTAGTAGCTATGTAAACATAATAATGCTTTTCCATAAAAATACAGATTGCTTCGTCGGCGAGTACGCCTCCTCGCAATGACACACTTGTTGCTTGTTATTTGTTGCTTGCTGTTTTATTATTGTAGCCGAACAAAAACCGAAAGTCAAGAGAATATAAAAACCCCCTATTTACGGAGTGAATTAGGGGGTATGAATACAAGTTGCTTCGGGCGCACACCAACCGCAACAAGTTTTTTTAATATCAGTACACGAACAATTACCAGGCGCACAAAGAAGACTTGGCATCGCCACACAAATTCCTGGTTCTAAATTTTTCATCTTATTGCTAAGACAATAAGTTAAATTGTAAGAAAGACCATCAATACCTTGGAAATATTGATAATCAGTATTAGGACAATCTCCTCCGGTTTGGGGTAAAGGATTGTGAGGCACACTTTCCATATAAACCACGTGGCCATTTCTGCTAACTAAAGAACCACCTGGAATAAACTCAGAGTCTGATGGATATTGTCCACCGTGGTCGCTAGCGTAACGATCTAAGGCGTATTGAATCTGACGCATATCGGACAAACGCTTGGTGTCTTGAGCTTTAGAGCGAAGTTTAAACATTGAAGCCGTTGCCATAGATGCCAAAATACCGACAATAATAATGACGGCTAAAATTTCAATTAATGTAAAACCCTCCTCCTTATATTTCATATTTACTTAAGTTTCGTTTCTTTGTATTTTTTAATCATCGGCGCGAGATGATCCTTGACCTTATCAATCGCCTTATACAAATCTTTTTCCGTTTTTTCTACTCTTAATAATTGCCCCGGAAAACTAAGGTTGGCTTCAGCGCGAAATATTTCTCCTTTGAGATGGTGATGCGTGGTTAAGCTGACTTCGAATTCACACAAGACCGGGGTAATACCACTAAGATACTTATTTAACATTTTCATTTTTGTTTCCACGTATTCTTTGATAGCTGGAGTCAATTCTAAATTGGTCGCTTTAATTTTAATTTTCATAATATTAAGTAATGCGAATAACACGAATCCACATGCTAATGCCTCGAAAAAAATTCACACACCCCCACCCCTCTCAAGAGGGGAATAAATGCAAGTGTTTGTAGCTATTTGAGGCATTCGCATACTAATTCGTAGATTAGCATTATGTATTATAGTTTCAGCCAAGAGCCAAGTTTGCAAGTTAGACAACCAAGTTTCGCTATGTCCTTATAAGTAATGAAAAGGATCAGAAGGAGTAATAAAATAAAAAAGATGTTGTGAATCATGGCTTCGGTGGTTTGTTTAACTTGCTTGCCACGGCGTAATTTTTCAATACCTAAAAATACTAAACGTCCACCATCTAGCGCCGGAATCGGTAAAATATTGATAACGGCTAAGTTTAAAGATAAGAGCGCCACAAATTGCATTAAATAAACCCAACCCATGTCCACCATTTGTCCCGTCATCGTAGCGATACCAACAGGTCCAGCTACTTCAGCGCTGACATTGTGTCCGGTAAATAATCGCGCCAATAAACCAAAGAGTCCTACCACAATCATCCAAAACAAACTAAAAGTGGTAACAAAGCCTTTGGCGATAGCGGTAAAAAATGGATAACGTACTAAGCCAATCTCGGCAATGCCAATACCGATGCCACCGCGACCCGTTTCTTTCATGGTGATCGGCACAACTTTCTTATCAATCATGGTTTGCCCACGCTTAATGGTATAAGTCAGTTCTTGCCCATTGTGAGCATCAACATAATCTTGAACTTCTTTATAAGTATTAAACTTTTGATCATTAATGTCTTCAATAAAATCACCTATTTTAAATTCAGATTTTAGGGCAGGAGATTCAGCAATAACATCTACAATTTGAATTTGATGACCAGTTACTTTGGCGTCATTAGGAAGATTGTCTAAAACTTGCGGTAAGCCAAACATTAAACCAATAGTAATAATGACCCAAGCCAGAGCAATATTCATCACCACGCCTGCCACCAGCATAATAGAGCGTTGCCAAGCCGGCTTACTAGCAAAGCTATCTTTTTCTGTAGTGTCGCCGTTCTCGCCTTTTATTTTGACAAATCCGCCAAGAGGAATCCAGTTGAGAGAATAAATAGTGCCGGGAACATCAGCTGGCTCAATGGTTTTGTCGCCCCAGACTAATTTCCACTTGCCGTTGGTCTTTTTATAAAAACCAAACATGCGAGGAGGGAAACCAAAACCGAATTCTTCAGCCTTCACGCCAAAACGACGAGCCGCTAAAAAATGTCCAGCTTCGTGAACCAGCACCAAGAGACCGAGAACTAAGATAAAAATAATTACTGTTGTTATCATAAAATAAATAGTTTATAAAAGTAAGCTTCACGCAACACATATCACATAGCACACAGCAAAAATACAAATTCCTAATTTCGCTATTACACTTTATTCATTATATAATTAATGTATTTATTGTTATTCGTTTGTAACGACACACCCCGGCCCGCTGGCCACCCCTCTTTAGAGGGGAATAACTACAAAAATTCTCCTTGTTACGTGCTACGTGTTATGTGTTATGTGATTAAATCGTCATTATTTCCGCTTCTTTTTTTTCTTTTAATTCTTTTAATTCTTCGTTGCGTTTCACGACAGTTTCGTCCATTTCTTTGATATAACGAAATTTGTCATCTTCAGATAATTGTTTGTCGTCAAAGTCCGCTTCAATCTTGGATTTTATATCATCGCGCAATTGTCTAATTTCCACGCGCGCGTGTTCCAGTTTAGTGGCTAATTTTTTCACCAAATCTTTGCGGTTTTCTTCGGTTAGGCTTGGCACGGTTAAACGAATTTTATCGCCTTCATTAACCACGCCCACGCCCAAATCGGCTAAAACAATGGCTTTTTCAATATCTTTTATCACGCTCTTGTCCCAAGGAGTAATAGTAACACTAGAGGCATCACTGACACCAATGTTGCCCAAAGTGTTAATGGGACTTTTGGCGCCGTAAGCTTCAACCATGACGTTATCCAAAATACCCGGATTGGCTCGTCCGGTACGCAAGCTGGTCATGTCTTTCTTAAAAAACTCCTTAATTTTCTCAAAATCCTCCTGGCGAGTGGTTACGTACTGATTCATATAATTTCACGCAACACATAACACGTAGCACGCAACAGGGTGCAATTAAAATGTTAGGTATTACCTTTTAAATATTAACAAATAAATAATTGATAAAAATAAACCTGGATCCCGGCCTCCGCCGGGATGACGAAACTGCCTAGCCGGGATGACAACAACGCTACTTCGTTCTTACACCAAGGAATATGGGGTTGCCCTTGGCAGTGCTGACTAAGATCGTGGAGCCTAGACGAGGGCTGGGTAATTTGGTGGACGCCCAGTTGGCTCCGCCATCAACTGTGGAATAAAAAGTGGTAGTGGTATCATAATAGATTTTCAGAGGGTCAATGGGGTTAACGGCAATGGATTTAATAAAAGAACGTCTTTCAGGAATGATTAATTTAATTTCGGTCCAGTCATTGCCATAATTGGCGGTTTTGACTAAGCCGTAGTCCACCGCTAAGAAGTATAGACCCGGTTGGCTAGGAGATGCAATCATATCCCTAAAACCCCTATCAGCCTTAACATCTTTTAGTTTGGCGGTCAAATCTTCCCAAGAAACTCCTCCATCCATACTTTTTTGCACACCTTTACCTTCAGTACAAGCAAAAATCAAACGACTATTTTTAGGATCCATAACCAGCTTAGTGACTTGATTCTTGAAATTAACCACTGTGCGCCAAGTCTCACCCGCATCGTCACTCTTAATAACATCACCGCGCGCGTTGGACATGTATAAAATCTTAGGATTAAAGTGATCAACGACGATAGAATAAATCAGCTGAGTTTTATCATTATCGGAATAAATTTCACGCCAGACGCGTCCGCAATCGGCTGTTTTAAAAATACGACCCACGGTAGCGGCATAGATGACACATTTATCTTTGGGATCAATCACTATATCAATAATCGCCTTTTGTCCCAGGGCTCTCATGATTTGCCAGCTGGCGCCTCCGTCATAGGTATAAAAAATACCATCAGCAAAAGTTCCCATGTACATGGCTTGATTGTCGCTTGGATCAGCCACCAAAATACTGGTATCCATGCCAAATAAATTTTTCTTGGCCGCGGTGGCGGTAGCAATAACACCTATTTGTCTCCAAGTTAAGCCTTGATCAAGGGTACGATAAATACCGGCCGTAATGCTTTCGTCCACGGTCTTTTGAGAACCACCAACAGAGCAACTGGCGCCCATTAAGGCTGTGCTCGCAAGAACTAAAGATAATAAAATAAGCCTCCTCATATGTTTATGTTTATATTAAACATTAATTATAACATTTTCTAAAACTAATTTGGGATTAACATTAGCGCCTAAATAATCCTTGGCTTGAATAATGAGTTTGTGCCAATTTAAAACTTGTTTGTGCGTCACGCGAGATTTATCAATAGCCGAATCCTTGGCTAGTGAGCCATAACGCAACCAATCAGTTTGATTTAAAAGGGTTAATAAACAATCGCGCGTGGCTGATTGCCAAATAATTAAAATATCTTCGGCGTTATCGTAATTTTTTAATAATTTTTCTATCGCCTCTAATCTATCTGGAATACCAAGGTTCGAGGCGTTTAAAAATATTTCGGCAGTTGCTAGGTGATTTTTTTCTAATGCCTCATCGGCTGAAAATTTAATAGCTAAACCCGGCCAACCTAAAGATAGTCTTGATAAAGCCTTAGCCTCGCTTCGTTTAGTGCCGTGTTCATTAACCAGCCAATCATATACTAAATCGGGTTTAATGGGACGTAGATTAAACACTTGAGAGCGAGACACAATCGTCTTGGGTAATTTATCTAAATTATTAACCAACATGATAACAATGGTTTTTTTGTTCGGCTCTTCTAGTGTTTTAAGCAAAGCATTGCTGGCGCCAGTAGAGAGAGTTTCAGCGTGATCAATAATCGCCACCTTATAATCATAAGTCAGGGCACTCAAACTAAGGGAATGAATCAGACCACGAACTTCTTCTACGGAAATATTTTTCTTATCTTCTTGTTTACTAAGCCAATATAAATCGCTATTGATTTTGTTTTTTATTTCTCGGCACGATTGACATTCGCCACAAGGACGCTCGGCTTTACCTTGGCACAATAATTTAGCCGCCAAAACAGTCGCTAAGGTTTTTTTACCGGAAGATTCGGGCCCAACTAAAATAAAACTACCATTTAAAGCCTCGGTTGTGCTTAAAATGGCTAATTTATCAAAAAATTCAACTAATTTCGTCTGTCCAACAATAGCTTGTTCAATTATGGGCATATTCTAAGATTAGCATGAAAAATGGTGTCGGTAAAGACTAAAATTCACACACCCCGCCCTCCGGGCACCCCTCTATTAGAGGGGAATATCATTTTTATTTTTTCAAAATATCTCCTTCAATCTCTTCTAATAAATGATGATGTTGAGAGGCCACTTGAGTAATTTTTTGAGTAATTTTTAGGGGTTTAAAGGTGACTAATTTATTAAAAGCAAAACCAAAAATACCTAAAAATAAATTAGAAACAATCTGCGAAGGCAAGTAAGCAATTTTAATAAAATCTACTAAGGCAAACATGAAACCGGCGTTCAAAGCTAAATCAATAATCCAGACTAAAGAATAAAACAAAATTTGACGACGCCAGTGCGACCAATCGTGATTTTTAAAAACAATTAATTTACGAAGAAAAAAAGAAACTAAAATTCCTAGAAAAAAAACTAGAGTGGACGCCCAAATATAATACCAACGCCCGGTTTCTACTAAATGATAAAGCAAAAATAATTCGCCCACAGACACAAAGGCGCCGGTGGCGGCGTATTTAACAAAAGCCTCGTTTTTAAATAATTTGACAACAAAGAGTTCTTTCATATGTAGTAATGCGAATAACGCGAATTAAATCTCGAATGCCTCAAATAAAATACCAAAACGAAATTGTTTGTAGCTATTCGAGGAATTCGCTCCGCCAGCTGGCGGATCAAGTATTAGCATTATATTACTAACCGCTTAAGGCTTCAATGGTTTGTTTACATTATAATAAGCCATTATCTCCTCACTTGACAAGGTGCGACTCCAAATAGCAATTTCATCAAACTGCGTAGGGCCATTCTCGCCCGCCAAGATTAGCTGTTTTATGGCTCTAGCTGGGGAAAAATCTCCATCAATTTGCTCAATTATTAAACCGTCAACATAAATAGCTAAATAATTTTTATTAACTACAACAAAAACACTGTGCCAATCCTGGTTTACTGATACACCTTGAGCTGTGGTTATCTCTGGATTACCATTACTTATAACTTTAAAAAAATAAACTGTGGGCTTAATCTGTAAAGCAATATTATCATGCGTATCAATGAGCACTAGACGATTGCGACTATAAGTTCCATTAAAACCCGAGACGTCTTTCATGTACCAGGCAAAAGTTAATTCCTCCGCTTCAAAAGGATTAAAATCAGCGCTCATTTGATAAATATCCGGCCAATTTTGTTCTATCCCGCAATCCCAAGGACCACTTACCCAAGGACTAATTAAAGTTATATGACTGTTGGACTTTGTGTCGTGCGCCGTATTGCCAGAACATTCGGAAAAATGATAAAGGTGTTCTAGTTTTTCATAAATTAAAGGGTTGTGTTGATTTGGTTCAACATATTTAGTACTCGCCTCTTGCCAGGTGCTGGTATTGCCAGCAACATCGGTCGCGCGTAAACGAAAATCAACTTTAGCGCCATCGGCCAGTGGCGCAGAAAAAATAGTCGAGGTAGCAGTAGTACTGGCAACTAAACTCGTCCACTCGGAACTTAATTTAAAATCAACATCATAGAGCAGACTGGAAGTGGCGGAAACATTATCATGCGCGAGCCAATTAAGAGTCCAGCTAACATCAGAATAAGAGGAGGTCAAATCAATGAAACTAGCTTGAGGCGCTTCTGTGTCAGGAATAACAACAGGAGGCTCTGGTGGGGTCGGTGGATCGATTAAAGGTAGATCCTCTTCGTCCGCCAGTTGACGAATCGGAACAGATGACGGTGATGGAGGCGATAAATCTTCTTCGATTTTGCTCAGAACGGGCGAGGTGCTAGTGCTAATAATAGCCTCGGGTTCAGCTGTAATTTTAACACCGGCTACTTGCGGGACGACAGTAAAAGATGGCGCTGAACCTAAAAAGGCGCGCGGAATAACTTGACTCAAATCTATAACCGGCCACCAACGTTCTGGAAATTTTGGTTCAGGAGATTTTGACTCGGAGACAATTTTATTTAAATATAAAGTTTCGTCCTGATTTGTAATTTTAACTCCGCCCGAACTAATTTGTGGAGTTATTTTTTTAATAATTTTTGGCAAGTCTCGCCTGTCCTGAGCGGAGTCGAAGGGCTTAACTTCGGATGTTAAAAATAAATTCATCATGGTGACGCCATAACTAATAATTTCAGGTGATAAAGCATGCCAGTTATCACGTAAAACTTGAGGAGTAAGAGTTAGGGTTTTGGTTTTTTTATCTAACCAAGCAACGATTCTGCCATTAGCGCGAGCATAGCCGTCAAAACCAATTATTAATTCATTTTTGGGCGCGGGAAAATTTGTATCATAAATAGTGTCGGCGCTGAAAAAATTGGCGTTGGTAAATTTCGCCATTTGCCTTAAACAATCTTGAGAGCTGACACAAGTAACTTGGTGGAGTTTTTTAGTATCGATTAGTAATTCTTGACCACTAATCTGATTTTGACTTTTAACCCAGGATTCATAAGCATCACCAGTTAAGTGTTCATCATTTCTGGTATGCGCCGGCATTCCCATATCTTCTAATAAATGTAAACTATGTCCTAAAATCGATAAGGCCTGCGCTCTATCACCTGCTTGATAGGCTTCTAGACCTTGAGCCCAAGTGAAACTACCATTAAAAATAGGTTCGTTTTGTTTTTTTTCATTAACTAACCATTCGGGTGTGGAATAACCCACAAGCATATTATTAATACTTAGACCTTGTTTATTGAGAGGATTATAAAAATGATTAAGCGAACGGGCGTTAGGATTATCTTCGGCAACACTACCGGCAATAATTTGCATTTGCTCCTCGTCGGTTAAAACAAAACCGCTGGTTTTTTCCCACTGATTAATAATTACTTTAGTGAGGTAGGGGTGGGTATAAAGTTCGTCGTAAGCACGTGTCACGGATGGAAAAACACAAAAGCCAACAACAATCAAGAGTGAAATTATATTTTTTTTCATAAAATTAACACATCCTTACTCTTTCAAAAATTAGCAGATAGAAAATGCGAAATAAAATAACCTGGATCCCGGCCTCCGCCGGGATGACAAAATGCGACCCACGGGAATGACATAGCCAAAAAAAACAATCCGACCAGGGCCGGATTATTTTTTAGAAAATTATTTTTTCTTAGACCAGAAATCATTTTGTCTTAAGGATTCAAACATGTCGGCGGAATTGCCCATGTAATAACGTTGACTATCTTGCGCGACATACCAGGCATAGAAAACACTTCCTTGTTTGTTAAGAATAATTCTGCCTTTGTAAGTAGCGGCAAATTTATTATCAATCGGCCACAAACCCTTGCCAGTAGCATTAAATCCTCCTACCGCCTCTTCGCGGTCGTTGTAATTATCGCCATCCGTATCAGCTTTTTCCGGATCAGTGCCAATAGCCGCTTCCATATCATCCGGCAAACCATCTTTATCCGTATCCATACCAGCCACCGCAATATCAGCGATTTTAATTCTTGTCATATCCTTATTGGATAATTCCGTACCTAAAGATAAAATCAGATTAAGAGTGTTGGCTTTAGCGCGTTCTAGAGTCAATTTGTCTTGGGCCATAGCGTCGGTGGAAGTGGCCAAGCTGTCTTCGACAGCTTTACTTTTACTAACTTGAGCTTCTAAATCTTTTATGTTCTGCTCTAACTGCTTTTTCATTTGGTCCAAACTCATGTTGGCGGTTTCGGCGGCTGCACTACGAGTGGCTAATTCAGCGCGAACTTGTTCTAAATTCTGATCGCGTTGTTTAACTTGTCCACTTAGAGTTTGAACGTTGGTAGTTAAAGCATTATTATCAGCATAAACCTTTAAAATAAGGCCTAAAGCACCTAAAAATAAACCAACAATTACCGCATAAAAAAACCAACGTTGGTAGCGTCTCATTTTAACATCGCGACTAACTTCTGGCGCTGAACTAGAGCTCAAGCGATCATTTAAACCGTTAGGCATATTTGTAGGGGTGCTAATGGTGGTTGGCCCTTCACCGGCGCGTTGAACGTAAGGTTGAAAAGAAGGCATAAAAATTAATTTTTAATTTTAAATTTCAAATTTTTAAACAATAACAAATATTTTAATATTTTAATTTTAAAAATTAATTTTGTTATTTGGATATTTAATATTTAAAATTGTTTTGAAATTTTAAATTTGAAATTTTAAATTATTTACAGTATACCATAATTCAAACAAAAACTAAAACTATTTCTCTGGTGTGGTGGGCACGAACGATTTTAAGATATTTAACCTGGCTTGATCTTTAACGCTCTCATAATGTTTAATAGCTTCTTCCATGTATTTTACTTGGACCAAAGCGTTCAAATCGCCCTTGTCTACACAATGATCAAGTTGACTCCATAATTCTTTTGGCTCAACTTTTATTTTGTATTTATTTTCTAAAACTACTAAAGGACAAAGCGCCTGACGATAGTCGGGATAAATTTTTAAAGCCTCCTTGATCGTGTCGACCGCCTTTTGAGGATCTTTTAATGCTTCATAAGTATTGGCGCGCAAAAGATAAGGAATAAGATGCCCTCCTCCTCGCTCAGTGGCTTTTTCAGCCGCCACTAAAGATTCTTTTATCATGTCTTGATTATTGGTGATTCTACCAATTAAATTTAATAATTGAGCATGTCTCATCCAAGCAAAATGATCTAAGGGGCTCAGTGCTAAATTTTTAGCATCAAGTTCCTGGGCCAAATCAAAAATACCTTTTAATTCTTCCTCTGGTAAATTAACCAAGGCGTAAGGATTGGCTAAGAAAAATCCAATATACAAATTTCTCACGTCACGATCCAGCGGAGTATTATAGGAAAAAGTCTTTTTGTAATAAGTTTTAAATTCGCTAGTCTGACCTTGATACCAATAGGTTGTGCCACGCATGGCGCTACTAAACATCTTAATAACGCGAATATTGCCATAATTAATTATCACGGCCAATAAAATCCACATGACCATTAAAATAATTAACCTAAGCGAAGATAAAGAATTTTTCTCTTTTTTGTAGTTAACTTCCTGCTCGGGCGTGGATTCACTGGTTAACCAAAACACCCAACCTAGGGCCACGGACAAACAAACAAAGTTCGGCAAAGCATCAAACACTGCTAGATTATGGATAAAATAAGCGGAAAAAATTGCTACCACACTAGCGAAAGCTATGGGTTTCAATCGACCTTGTTTTTGGGCTTTAATTAAAATAATAAAAATAGCAACAAAAATAAACAAATAAGCTAAAAGCCCGGGGACGCCCGCATCAGCTAACATCTCTATGACCATATTGTGAGCTCGGTCATAAAACTCTTCATTTGGTGTCCAATCATAAAGACCTGCTTTAAAAAATTCATCAAAAGGCGCAGAATAATTACCCCAGCCATAACCCAAAAGCGGTCGAGCCTTAAAGCCCTTCCAGCCTGCTTGCCAAGAATATAAACGAGCATTAAGACTGGTGTTATTAGTAGAAAATCCACGCAAAATACTGCCAAACTTATTATTAAAAATAGGGGCGTTTCTAAAAATAAACATAGTCGCTAAAATAACTACTAGCCCCGCTACGCCAAGTAAACTCCCCCACTTTATTTTTTTATTCTTGTGCAACCAACCGTAACAGCCACCAAATAAAACTAAACTAACAGCCAGTCCGGCTTGCGAACCAGACACATCCGCGTAAAAAAATTCGGCTAAAATTATTATTAAAGCGACTAGATACAAAAATTTTATCCGCCAATCGCGGCGGGTTAAGAAAAAATAAAGAGAAAAATAAATATTAAAAAGCATTACTCCAGCCACATAAGTAGCATTGCCGAGAGTGCTAATATTACTCGCAAGATTGACGTTACCTTGGTTTTTCCAGCCAGTATTAGTAAGGAAACTATAAACTGCCAAAATAACCGCCACCACGATAGAGCTATTTAAAAGCCAGCTCCAGTCGTCTTTGGTGCGAAAAACAGTAATAATTATTAAATAGAGAATAAAATAATGAGCTAAAGAAAACCAACCGAGCATTCGTTCGGCATCACCCCAAAAGCTCAAATTAAAATCGACGCCAAAAATACTGGAAACGAGCATGACGGCCAACCAAATAAAAAAACTAATAGTAATAAGCGAACGCTTGGGTTGAGTTTTTGGATACTTGAAAATAAGATACAGCCAAACCCCGAACAAAATCTCTACTAAAATATTAAAGTAGAGCTGTTTACCGGTTACATAGGGAAAGTAGAGAGATTTACTAACGATAAAAAAACTAAGCCAGCTAGCTACGACACCAATTTTTAAAATCCACTCTAGAGTAGTTTTCTTCATATTTATTTTTTAAGTTGAGCTTTTAGTTTGGCTATTTCTTCTAAGTAGGTTTTATTATCGGGAAAACTCTCAGACAAACTTTTAAAAGCTTTTAGTGCATCCTCAAGATAACCGTTATCACGACAAAAATTAGCATAGCCAATCATTAGATTGCCGTTATCGGTCACGGTTTTAAGAGCTTTCTGATACAAATCCATAATTTCTGCCGGTGGTTTTTTTATGTAAAGCTGATATAATTCAATTTTAGCTAAATAAGGGATAACATCTCCTCCAGAAATTTGTAAGGCTTGATTGTAGTTGACGTCAGCTTGTTCGTAGTCTCCTAAAATTTTATACAAATTTCCGATATTTAAAAAAGGGATCCAGGTTTTGCTGTCAGATAAGGCAGTAGCTTTCTTGAAAATTTCTATGGCTTTGTAATAAGCATCACGATTACCCATATCACCTTCGCCCTTGAGACGCAATCCTTCTTTAAGTAAAGCCAGATACTCATCATTAGTCGCTGATAATTTTTTTTGTTCAGTGTCGGTTTTAATGGCTTCCTCGGCTTCTTTGTAGCTTTGAGCTAAAACCCCTTCACTTTGCGCAAAATCTTGACCACCACCACTAGCGACACATTTTTTCATATAATCTTTACCCAAAAGACGATCGGCCTCGGTACTCGTTTTTAGTTGCACATAAATACGAGCCAATTGACAATTAACTTGTGTATAATCCGGATAAATCTTCAAAGCCTGATTTAGCGTGGCGATAGCTCCATCAACATCATTTAAGTAAAGCTGAACTGTGCTTTTAACCCTATAAGGAGGGATGTGGTCGCCACCAGTCTCCATGGATTTGTTAAGTGGTTCTAACGACGCCTGACAGTAGCTTTTATCCTCCAGGTTCATACAAGCTGTCATTAAGGTTCTCCCTAAGCGAGCTTGAGTTAAACTATTATCGGGATTAAGCGCCACTATTTTTTTGTTTAGATTAATTAAATAATCAAAAAAAGTTTGGCGATCTTCTTTACTCAAATTAGCTAATAGCTCTGGCTGGCCATCGACAAAATCAAGCACTAATTCAATCCCACTTCTATCCATGGGGGTATTATTTTTAAAAGGTTCTTGATAATAATCTAATAATTCTTGACTCTGCGGGGTGGTTCTTAAAATGTCAGTTAATTTAATCGTACCGATAAAACTCTTAGCAAAAGCCACATTGTAATTAAAAATCAAAAATAAGCCCACAATACCAGCTAAGAGCCAAGTTAAAATCTCTTTATTAGTAAGATTACCTTTAGCGCCTAAAGCAGAGTCTGCTTGACCTTGATATAAAGAAAAAATCCAAGCCAAGACCATAAAGAACATAAAATAGGTGCCCCAAAAATCAAAGACGGCTAAATTGTGAATAAAATAAGCAGTAATAATGGCTGTAGCAATAGAAAATTCCAACCAACCGAATTTATGTTGTCTGAAACCCGCAACTAAATAGTAGCCAATAGCCACAAATATCGATAAATAAAACAGTAAGCCAATAATTCCAGTAGTCGCCCCTAAATCAATTAAGTTATTGTGAGCACGATCGAAATATTCTTCATCCATGGTGTAGCGATAATAGTTCCCTTTAAAAAATTTGTCATAAACCACCCCAAAATCACCATAGCCCCAGCCCAAGGCAGGCTTCTCTTTAAAACCTTCCCAGCCAGCCCGCCAAGCATACATACGAGTATTAAGGTTGGTGTTTTGCGTAGAAAAATCACGGAAAAGTTTGCCAAAACTATTTTGCATGAAAGGCACCTGTCGCAAACCATATAGCACGGCGATAATAGTAATAAAAGCTCCAACACTAATTAAGCTTATTTTTTTAGTTTTTTTACTGCCAGCTAAGAAGGCATATAACAAACCAAAAATAACTAAACCAACAGCTAACCCAGCCTGGGAGCCGGAAACATTAGCATAACCAAAACCGACTAAAGCCAAAACCCCAGCTAAAGTATAAACAATTTTTTTATTTCTTTCTTTGCTGTTTAAGTAGCCAAACAAAGCCAAGAAAAAACAAAACATCATTACTCCCGCCACGTGAGTAGCGTGACCCAAAGTGCTAATATTATTACTCATATTAACTGTAGTGCCAGGGTCAAAGCCGGTTTCCGGACTTTTAACTAAACTATAGACAGTCATTAGACCAGCTGTTATTAAAGATAAATTAAATAATTTCTGCCAGTCTGCTTTGGTTTTAAAAACGGTAATTAAAATTACATAAAAAACAAACCAGTGAGCCAAATGAAACCAGCCCATCATACGATTAGCATCACCCCAAAAACTCAAATTAAAGTCTACACCCGTTAGACTTGTAATAAGCAAGACTCCTAGCCAGGCTAAAAAGCTCCAAGTTAGCCAGGATTTTTTAGGTCGGGCTTCGGGATACCTAATAATCAAAGCTAGCCAAACTACGGCTAACGCCTCAATTAAAATATTAAAAAATATTTGTTTAGGGGTGTTATAGGGATAAAGCCAGTTGTTATTAATTAAAGGAAACACCAAAAAAGAGGCGTAAATCCCCCATTGTAAAATCTTGTAATAAATTTTTTGACTCATAATTTTATCTAGATATTTCCTTTATTTTAAAACATCTTAACCAAAAAATCAATTATACCTCTTTTAAATTCACACACCCCTGCCCCTCTCTAGAGGGGAATATATACAAACAAAAACATCCGCCTAGGGCGGATGTTTTTGTTCTGTAGTTATTGCTAACTACAACTAACTTATCAAGCTATTGCTTAGTAAGATAGGGTTCCAGCGATTACTGGTAAAGAGTTTACCGTAGTAATAGAAGCTGTTACACCGTCAGTCCAGGTAATGCCACTAGTAGCAGTAATGGAAGCAGTAAGCTTACCAGTGGTAGCAGGAGCATTAGAAGTATCGGCGATGACATAGATATCAACAGTTGCACCAGCGGCTACGTCAAAATCAGTCAAAGTAGCACCTCCAGATGTAAATGGAGAGGCGGCAGACCAACCAGCAAGAGCAACGCTAACTGGAGCGGCTTGCACCACACTGGTACCTAGTAAAGTACCGGTAGCAGAGTTCTTACGGACAGTGATTGATTTGGTAGCTTGAGCACCCCATTGAGTCCAAGTACCGCTAGTAGAAATAGTTATAGCTAAATCTGTAACAGTAGCGGTTTGCTGAGCCACATTGGCGCTGTTGGTGAAGCTAAAGATGGCCACAGTTTGACCAGCCATAGCGGCAGCAGAACCAGATGGGGAACTAGCAGACTTAGAAATAGTCAACTTGGTCTTCACAGGAGAAGCAGTGATACCGGTACCGGAAGTAACGGTTTCAGTAATACCAGTACCAGAACCAGCACCAATGCTGGTAATAGAGCTGTTATTCTCAATACTGAAAGTACAATCGGTAGCGGCAGCAGAAGCTGCATCATTAACGTCGGCTTTGACAGTCAAAACCTTGTTAACTTTATTGATGACCCAGTTATTGGTTAGATTTAAGGTAGCATAACCAGCAGCAGCACTAAAGCTGGAAGCAGTTCCTAATAAAGTAGTTCCATCATAAAACTTAATATTAGAGAAACTATCACCATTAGCACTAGCCTTAATTCTAATCATGGAGATATTAATAGCCTCAGAAGAAGTAGAAGCGTTAAAGTTGAAAATACCAATGGTATTTTCAGTTGAACCCATTACAACTTGAGCGGCATCAATAGTATCAGCAGTAACCGTCAAGTTACCGTTAGCAGAGATATAAATAGTCTGCAAAGCGGTAGTTTGACCGGTTTGAGAATTATCGGAAGAAGTTAACAAACCAGTACCAGTTACGCTAGTAAACTGAAGACCAGCTTGTTGACCTAAAGTAATATAACCGGTAGCACCGGTTAAAATATCAGCGTAGACATCAACCACCATTTGTTGACCAGCGGCTAAAGTATAAGCTGGGCTAATATTAAAGGTGAAAACATCAGAACCAGCGTGAGCTAAAGTTCCTTGAGTAGCACCCAATTGAGTGGCGCCAGTCATCAACTTCATGTTCTGGAAGTTGTCACCAATGTTATTGCCAGCGGAATGACCACCACCATCTGTCACTACCATTTGGGTAATAGATGAACCTTCACCGGTTCCGGCAGTCACCACGAAAGAAGCAATCTTGACATTAGTAGCACCTTTAACTCCGGTTGGATTGGCAGTAGCCATACTACCGAAAGCTAAGTTCTTAGTACCAGCTAAGGTACCAGCAGATAAAGTCAAGGTCTTGCCAGTAACAGCTGTAATAGTTACATTGGACAAAGAAGCTTGACCAGTAGCATCACCAGAAGCACTGGCAGCCAAAGAAGCCGCAACAGTACCGGTCATAGCAGTGCCAAGAATATTATCGTTAGTATCAGCTTGGTAAGAAACAGTAACAGTAGTCCCAGCTGGAATTACTTGATTAACAGTGAATTGTTGATTGGTAGAAGTAGCAACTACAGTATCCGTAGAACCAACTTGGCTACCATTCCATAACAATTTACCGTTTTTGAAGTCTCTAGAAGCAGTAGTGTCAATGTTCAAGTAGTTAATTTTAACATCTTCACCATTAGCCTTTAAAGTATATTTAGCCAAAGTAACGGTAGTAGCACCAGCGGCGATATTACCAACTGGAGTATCAGTAGCAACACTGGAAGTCAAAGTACCACTATTAATAGTAGTAACACTGCCAGATCCCACATCAATCAAGGAGAAAGCACCGCTGTTGTACAATGGAGCAACGTAAACGCCATAACCATTGTCTTTAACTACAACATCAGCACTCTTTCTAAGAGTAAAGCGGAAAGTACGAGCTGAACCGGTAGGAACATCAGCGTACACTACCAAAGTCTTAGTTTGACCACTGGCAATCTTATAAGGATTGGCAGTTGCGTCAAAGAAAAGTTCTTTAGAGGCATTCAAACTGGCAACAGTAGTACCAATTTGAGTACCGGTAGTATCTTTCAACATGAAATTAACCACATCAGTAGTACTAATAGTACCAACTAAAGTGAAGCGTAAACCTTCAAGAGCCATTTCTTGGCTGTTGGCAGTCACGTTCATACGGAAAACTTCATTAGCAGTTACTCCTGGATCAATGGTAGAAGGATAATTAGCAGCAGTCACAGTGGCGATGTTTAGATAACCCAAATCGGTCACGGTGCCTACAGCCATGGTGTTACCAGTGAAAGGGAAAGAACCGGTCACAACGGCAGTTCCGGCAGTGATGTCAGAAGCGGCGTTGATACCCAAAGCAATACCGGACACAGTAGTGGTGCCACCAGCGATATCGGCCTTAACGGTCAAAGTCTTGGTAGTACCTTTAGCTACGGTGAATAAACCGGCAGTATTCATAAAAGTAATCACTTTGTTGTTGAACGAAGTATGTTCAGCAATCTTAGTGTTACCATCATAAAGATAGATATTGGTTAAATCGACATCAGAAGAAATTCCACTACGAGTCAATTTTACAGTGCTAACCACAACGTCACCGTCAGAAGAAGCAGTAAAATTAATCTTAGTGAAAGGAGCTACACCTTGAGCGATAGTAGCACTCTGTCTGATATAAGTAGCAGCAGCTGGGGTGTCTGAAGCCAAAGCGACAGTCAAACCAGAACCAGTACCACTAACAGGACCAGTTACCACAGTACCACCGGCTTGCGCCATAGTGGATCTGCCTAAAGCTGCTTCAGCACCAGTAATAGCAGCACCAGTAGCCACAATAGTGGCAGTGGTGTTTACAACATACTTAGCGCTCAAGCCATTGGCAGCCAAAACGGAGTCACTGGCAAATTTACGATAAGTAGCACCATCCCAGTAGAATAATTCATTGGCAGCGTTAGCAATAACAGTGCCCACTGGGTAGGTGTTGGCAGCTAAAGCGGCTCCAACAGTGTAATCATTAAAAGAATAAGGGCTGGCAATAAAAAGTCTATCTCTCCAAGCGCTACCATAAATAGTGGCAGCAGCAGCTTCGGTGATAGGTCTTAATACACCATTAGGTTCTACGGCATACATAGTAGTATCAGAAGCACTAAACTTTAAGATACCAGTACCAGCACGAAAACGAACGGTACCACCTCTAGTAATAGCACTCATTTCAGCATCAGTAATAACTTTAATAGTTACTGATTTGAAATCAGCCTTACCGGAAGCGTTAATATACCAAGTCTTGTAAGTATTCTCGTTTGGAAACACATAACGCTTGTTATCTGCTCCCAAGTAATACACAGCTGAATCGGTTTTGGTTTTGAATAAATCACCAGCAGTAGGAGCAGCAGCGTTAGCTGGGCTGACAACTACAGTCATGGATAAGATACTCATTCCCAAAACACTAGCTGTGATAAATTTCTTTAATCTTTGCATAATGTTTTTTGTTTGCCCGGGTTAAATTTAATTAATATTTAACGGGGCGTGTTGCCTTTCAGTTTTTTAGATATTTAGATAAATCAATTGGATATCCCTCTCCGCATCTAATTAACTTAAATGCTAGAAGACAAATCGCATGGGAAATTCGCCTCCACATTATTTAAGACAAATAAATGCGGAGAACAGCGGATTGATCTAGATAAATTTTTAAAACGAAAGGTAATTAGTTTATTTTCTAGTAAGATC